>JAEEGI010007268.1_pt1 | contig 24817 bp, 19 predicted proteins | sample 8958751 | NCBI WGS metagenome assembly JAEEGI01 (sample SAMN16246545, study PRJNA631951) | gut metagenome | biome: gut microbiome; feature: rumen; material: KS-attached | host: Bos | place: Iran: Karaj | collected 2018-10
ACGGCGGGGTGCTCGGTCTTTCAGAGCTTCGCTCGGAGGGGCTGCGCTACGAGGATTTGGCCTGGGACGGGCCGGAGCCGCTTCGCCAGGGAGACCGGGGCGAGCGCGTCTCGCAGCTCCAGTTCCTGCTGGCGATCGTAGGCCAGTTCGTCTCCGCCGTGCCGACCGTGGCGGTGGACGGTATCTTCGGCCCGGCCACGCGGGAGGCCGTACTGAGCTTCCAGCGCTACGAGAACCTGCCGCAGACCGGCGAGGCAGACGACCGCACCTGGGACGCCCTGTTTGACCTCTATTCCGGGATCGACAACCGCGTATTGCAGAATCAGGCCATCTTCCCCACGCTCTCCGGCAGCGCGACGACGGCGGCAAACGTCCGCCAACGGCTGGAGGCTCTGGGCTACTCCGGGGCCAATCTGCGCCAGGAGCTGCTGGCTTTCCAGCGGGCGAACGGTCTGCAGCAGACCGGACGGCTGTCTGAACAGACCGCAGAGGCCGTCACGCGGCAGTACCGGGCTGCGGGCTACGATACCTCGACGCGGATGACGCAGTACCCCGGTTATCCCCTCTCGGCAGGCAGCCGGGACAGCGCATGACAGGAGGCATTATGGATGAGCGCTTCTTCGTAGGAAAAGCAGTGACCAGCTTACAGACGATGCTCCGCATGATCGCCCGATGCAGGGACGGTCTGCCCTCGGTGATCCCGGATGGGATCTACGGTCAGCAGACCGTTCGGGCCGTGAAGGCCTTTCAGCGTCAGGCCGGCCTGCCCGCGACGGGAACGACGGATTATGAGACCTGGAACGCCGTGCGGGCCGCCTTTGCTGCGGCGCGGGTGGAGCTCGAACCCGCTGCGCCGCTGGAGCTTGTGATGGAGCCGAAGGCGGCTCTGACCCCGGGCAGCGACAACCGGAACGTCCTGGTGATCCAGGCCATGCTGCACAACCTGCACGAGGTCTACGGCAATTTGGGCGACTGCTCGATGAGCGGGGTCATGGATGAGGCAACCTGCGGCGCGATCCGGTCGCTGCAAAAATGCTGCGGCATGCCCCAGACGGGCATTCTTGACAAGGCTCTGTGGATGCGCCTGGCGCGGCTCTACACCCAGGCCGTCGGCAACGGGGCGCGGATATCCGACTGCCAATAGAAAATTCCGCTTGCATGTACGGGGCTTCTGTGGCATAATAAACGAAAACAGACAAAAGGCGGACGCCGAGCGTCCGGGATGGGAGATACGAAATGGAACCTGGAAACCAGACGGAACAGTCGCCGCGCAGGACGCCGGCCAATCCGCTTTTGAAGCGTCCCGCATTCTGGGCTCTCGCGGCAGAGGAAAAAAAGACGCGCATGGGTCTGCTTGGAGAATGTCTTCGCTTCGCCGTCGTCTACCTGGTCGGCACGCTGCTGCAAAGCCTCCTGGTCTCGATTCCGATGACGGCGGCGGCCCTCCGCAATCTGCGCGACGGCGTCTTTGACGAGGCGATCCGGAGCGGCAGCATTCAGACGATGGTCCTGAAGATGGCGGAGCAGCTCCCGGACTGGATGACGATCGTCGTGCTCTTTTGCTCCGCTGCGCTTGGTGCGGCGGCGATCTACCACTGCCGAAAAAAAGAACGGCGCTCCCTTGCCTCGATGGGTCTGATCCGGCGCGGCCTGCTGCCTGAGCTGATCGCAGGTCTGGCCGCCGGTCTGGTCTTTTTTGCCGCTGTGGTCCTGCTTGGAAGGCAGGTCGGAGCCTATACGCTTTCCAGAATCTTCCCCGCACGGCGGGAGGCGATACTGCTTGCGCTGGCCCTGGTCGGCTGTCTGGTCAGCGGCGCTTCCCGCGAGATCCTGCTGCGCGGCTACTTTGCCCCGACGCTGAACGCAACCCTGCCGGTCGTCCCGGTGCTGCTGACCTCCACACTCATGTCTCTGTTCCTGTTCGGCGGCGCGGAGATGAGCGCGCTGACCGTCGGGAACACGGTATTGATGAACCTGGCGCTCTGCATTCTCACGATCAAGCGCGGCAGTCTCTGGGCTGCCATCGGCCTGCAGGGGGGCTGGCTGTTCTGCCTGAACTTCCTCTTTGGCTTCCAGATCGCGGACGGCGACCGCCTGGGTCTGTTCCGGGTGGACAGCGCAGAATACCGCACGCTGCTGACCGGCGGCGTCAACGGGCCGGAGTCGAGCATCTGCGCGACGGTGGTTTGGATCGTGGTCCTTGCCGCCGTTCTGGCCCTGCCGCAGAAAAACGCGGCAGGCTCACCCGCAGAGAATGCGCTTTGATACTAATAATCAATTAAATGGTTCATTGAATTTTGCTGCGCTTCGCGCAGTCCTTCAGACCGGACACAGAATGCCCGCCGGAAACGAACGCGTTTCCGGCGGGCACATTTCTTTTGCTTTATTCGGCGGGCTTTTCTTCCTCGGCAGGTCTGTCCTCGACGACCTCGAAGACTGCTTCCGGCGCGGCTTCCTGCGCTTCGTTCAGATCCTTGAGATGGTCGGCCAGATCGTCAAGCTGCTCGTTGAGATCGTTGAGCTCGGCTTCTGCGTCCATGGGCTCTTCGGGCTCTTCCGGCTCCTCGGGTTCTTCCTTCTTGGCGGAGGTGACCTCGCTGACTTTGGCCTTCAGCGCGTCGATATTCTTGGTTGCCTCCGTGATGGCGTCGCAGAGCGGGATATACTCGGCGTCGTCAGGGTCTTCGCCGGTGATGTAGTCGCGGTAGTACAGCTTGCCGAGGGCAAGGTAGGCTTTGCGGAGCTTATCCTGCTCGGAGAGAATGCTGACCTCCGCCTTGGTGACCGCAGCGGCGCCCTTGGTGGCCTTCTTTGCGGTCTTGGCAACGTCGTTGACCAGCTTCTTGATGGCTTCCAGGCTCTCGTTGAAATCAAAATCCATGATAACGTCTCCTTTCGATCATACCGGTTGGGTGACTTGCTTCTGCTTGCATTATAACAGGGTTTTTTCAAAATGGAAGAGGTTTTGCAAGAATTTACAGAAATTTAATACGCTGCGCAGATTCAGTCTTCCGCTTCGGAGGCTTCCGCTTCCTCAGCGGACTCCGGCCGGCGGTTGACCAGCATAGCGCTTCCATCCGGATGCTTGCGGAAGCGGATATAGAGCATCAAACCGGTCGCGACCGCGAAGCTGGCCCCGGCAAGGAGCTGACTCACGCGGAAGGAGCCCAGGTAGAGAGAATCCGTGCGCAGGCCCTCGATCCAGACGCGGCCAAGGCCATACCAGGCGAGGTACGCCAAAAAGACCTGACCGTCGTATTTGCGCTTTTTCGACAGGAAGTGGAGCAGAATCAGTCCAAGCAGATTCCAGACCGATTCATAGAGGAAGGTCGGGTGCCAATAGCGAACGAGGCCGGTGGTCTTGTTGATCAAGCCCATGCGCAGGAAAAAGCTGTTCGTGATTTCCGCGCCGTAGGCCTCCCGGTTGAAGAAATTGCCCCATCGGCCGACGGACTGCCCGATCAGCAGGCCGAGACTCATCATGTCCAAATAGGGCGTAAGCTTCTGTTTGCGGAATTTGGCAAACAGGATCAGACCGAGAATGGCGCCGATGACGCCGCCGTAGATCGCAAGGCCGCCCTCCCAGATATAGAGCGCCGAGATCGGGTTGTCGCGGTAAACGTCCCACGAGAAGATCACGTAGTACACTCTGGCGCAGACGATGGCAATCGGGACCGTGATGAGGATCGCGTCGGTCACAAGGTCAAAATTCGTGCCGAATTCCTTGACGCGCCGCCGGACGTAGAAGATCGCCAGCAGAAAGCCGAGGGCGATCACGACGCCGTAGAGATAGATCTCCTTGCCGAAAACGGTGAACGGAAGGGTGCGCGGCGGGTCGATCAGATCGATGCCGAGTCCCGGGAAAGAAATCGCAGGGGTACTGTTGAGCAGGGTCATAGGGCTTCCTCCTTTGGAGCTAAGATGGTGAGAACGGCTTGTTCCGGCACGATGGCGCGAAGCAGGGGCGCCAGCTCCGCTTCGGTGATCGCATCGAGGATCTCCGGAAAGCGGAAATAGTCCTGGCCGCAGAGCGTACATTCCGCAAGGCGGGTACAGCAGACGGAAAAGCTGTCCAGGTCGCGCAGCAGGCGGCCGAGCATGGAGCGCTTGAGACGGGCAAGGTCGTCGGACCGGACGCCGCCGGAAAGCATGGTCCGGGCCGCCGCACAAAGGGCCGCGCAGACCGCCTCCGGGTCGCGGCTGTCGCCGCCGAAGCTGAGAAAGGCCTTGCGGCGGTAGCGCTCGATGCTCCAGGTGAAGCCGGAATCCACCAGCCCGCTTTCGTAGAGCTGCCGGAAGCAGTCTGCGGAATCGCCCGCAAGCAGCTCCAGCGCCAGCTCCGCCGCAAACTCAAAGCGCTGATCCTCCGGCGGACGGTCCGGGAGCGGAAAGCTGAGCCGGAAGGTCGGCATGGAAACCTCGCGGCGCAGATACTGCGCGCCGGTGCGCGGCGGCGCGGCAGGGGTCCGGTCAAACAGGGACTCCACCCTTCCTTCCTGCGCCGGAGGCAGAAGCTCGGAGGCAATGGCCGCGACCTCCGCCGGGGGCAGATCGCCCTCCACGCAGAGCACCATGTTCTCCGGGCGGTAGAAATCGGAATACCAGCGGCGCAGGCAGTCCGGCGTGATCCCGGCTATGCTCTCCTCGGTGCCCAGGATCGGCTCGGAGAGCGGATGGCCAGGAAACAGCGATTGCATGTGGATCTCGCCCAGGCAATCATAGGGGTCGTCTGCGGCCATCTTGATCTCCTGGGTGATGATGCCGCGTTCCTTCTGCACGGTTTCTTCCGTGAAGTAGGGCGTAAAGGCCATTCGGAGCAGGACGCGCAGGGCCTCCGCCTGCTGCTCGCTGGACTGAACGTAGTAACCGGTGAAGTCGTGGGCGGTGTAGGCGTTTCCGCTTGCGCCGATCGCTGCAAACAGTGCGTCGGCGCTGCCCTCCGGCATGTCAAAGAGCTTGTGCTCCAGATAATGCGCGACGCCCTGCGGCATTTGGACGAGCTGACCGTCCCTGTCGTAGCGGCGGTCCACGGAGCCGCAGTTGACCAGGAGGATGGCGTAGAACTTCGCAAATCCGGGCTTGTAGACCGTCCGGACGCGCAGACCGCCGGGAAGCGTCGTCCGGTGGAGGGTCTCGCGCAGGCGGGGATAATCCATTTCGTTCATTCTGCCGCCCCCTTCAGGAAAAACACGGTATCCTCGCGGACCGTGCGGGCCGCGGCAGCCACGTCTTCCGCCGTGACCGCTTCAACGGCGGCGGTTCGCTCGGCAACCGTCGCGCGGATGGGGCCGACTGCGTCGCCCAGATAGAGCTCCTCCAACCGGCTCGGGTTATCCCCGATGGCACGGAGCTGGGAACGGAGCTGGGACTTTGCAGACCGAAGCTCCTCATCGGAGATCCGGCCTGCGGCGCAGGCGGCAAGCTGGGTCCGAATCTCGCGCAGGGCGGATTCGTATTGGTCTGCGTCAATGCCGGCGTAGACAAACAGCGCACCCTTGCAGCGGTCAAACGAGGCCGACACGGAATAGCAGAGCGACTGCTCCTCCCGCATCCGCAGAAAGAGTCTGCTGCTGGGACCTGCGCCGTAGACGGCAAGCAGAACCTGCTGGGCAGCCAGCTCAGCCGGGGTCTGCGGGATCGCCATGCGAAAGCCGACAACGAGCTTGGACTGCTCCAGCGGCTGGGTCTCGGAGAAGGCCTGCGCCTCGCGCTGCACAGCCGCCGCAGGCGGCGGCGGGAGGGGACGCTCCCCCCCGGCAAAGGGCGAAAGCAGGTCGCGGAAGGCAGCTGCGATCGGGCCGGGATCGGAGGAGCCCTGATAGATGATCTCGATCGGCGATTGCGTCAGGATGCGGCGGTAATGGGCATAGAGCGACTGCGGCGTGACGGCGTCGAGCTCCGCCTTGTCTCCGGCGGCCGGCGTGGCGAAGGGCTCGCCCCGGAACATCCTGCGGCAGAGCCGGCGGAAGGCGTAGACGCGCTTGTCGTTCGCTTCGGCCTCCATCGCGTTTCGCAGATTGTCGCGCTCCACGGCAAAATATTCGGGCAGAAAGCCGCCCTCCGCCGTTATCGGGTCCAGAAGCAGGCCGCCCAAAAGAGAGATCATATCGGGCAGCAGAGGCTCCGGGAGAAGGGCGTCGTCCAGAAATTCGGCGTACAGCCCGGTGAGCTGCGCTTCGCCGCGCTTGCGGACGATCGCGCCGCAGGACGCGCCGTAGGCCGTCTCTAAAAAGCGGGAGAGCTCCCGCATCGTGGGATAGGCCCGGCTGCCGCGGAGCAGAACGCTGGGCAGCAGGGCGTTCATCGCAGCCTCGTCCGCCCGGAGCGGCCGGACCAGACAGAGGCAGAGCGTTGCCGTTTTGAACTTGTCGCTTTTTACGGCGGTCAGCCGGATCCCGGGCAGAAGGGTACTGCGCTGGAGCATTCTGTCACTCCCCTGATTTGGATATGCTTGGTTTGTTATTATAGCATATCCCGCCCGGAATTACCAGACCCAGATTGATTTTTGCGCAAATTTTGAAAACCGGTTGCATTTATCCGCATTTTGAGGTATAATAATTTGAAAAACGCAGTCTGAACCGGACTATTCTATTCCAAATCGGAGTGATGATATGAAACGAACGCTGAAAATCGTGATCCCGATCGTGCTGATCCTGGCAATTTTGATCGGCGCGTATTGGTACTTTATCCGCAAGAATCCGAAGCTGACCGCCGGCTTCTGCACGGACACCGCAGACTGGATGATTTCGAAAAATCATCCGAGCGTCGCGGTCTGGTTCTATGACCGCGCCCGCGAGCTCGATCCCATGAACGGCGAGCTTTCCCTGAAGCTGGCGAACGCCTACCGGCGAAACGGCAACTTCACGATGACCGAACGCACTCTGGTCAAAGCCATTCAGGACGCGCCGGACAACACCGAGCTCTATCTGACGCTTTCATCGGTCTTCGTCCAGCAGGACAAGCTCCTGGATGCCCAGAAGATGCTGGACAATCTGGTCAACGACGCGGTGATCGCGGAGATCGCAGAGCTGCGTCCCCAGGCGCCTTCCATCTCCCCGGAGGGCAACCGCTACAACGACTATATCACCGTGGAGCTGACCGGGCAGGACGGGGACGCCATCTATTATACGACCGACGGGTCCTTCCCTTCCCTGGCCTCGGACGCCTATACCGAACCCTTCCAGCTTGAGGCCGGCGAGACGACGGTCTGCGCCGTTGCCGTGGGCAAAAACGGTCTGGTCAGCCCTGCGGCCTACGTGGGCTACACCGTTTCCGGCGTGGTGGAGGACGTGACCCTTCAGGACGCCGCGCTGGAGGCGCAGGTGCGCGAGCTTCTGCACGTCAGCAACCGCACGCTGCGGACCAGCGACCTCTGGGGGATCACGGAGCTCCAGCTTCCCGAGGGATTGACCACGACGGCGGATCTCCCCTACTTCACCGGTCTGACCCGGCTGGTCATCTGGGACAAGGGCACGCTGGACTATTCCTTCCTCTCCAGCCTCTACGCCCTGCGCCATCTGGAGCTGGATCACTGCTCGCTGAGCTCGGAGGACCTCTCCAAAATCGCGGCCCTGCCGAACCTGGAGGAGCTGATCTTAAGCAACTGCGGCCTGAGCAACATCAGCTCGCTCAGCAACCTGACCGGACTCAAGCTGATCGACCTGACCGAGAACAGCATCAACGACGCGAGCGCCCTGGTCTCGATGCACGCGCTGGAGGCGATCTATCTGGGTCACAACGCCCTGACCGCCCTGCCGGACTTCGCCGGCTTCCCGGCCCTGCACACGCTGGATCTCTCCTACAACGCCCTGGCCGACGTCGGTCCGCTTGCGTCCTGCCCCTCGATCCAGAAGCTGAACATCTCCCACAACCGTCTGACCGCCATCGGCGCGGTGGGTTCCTTGCCTGCGCTGACCTTCCTGAACGCCTCCGTCAACCAGGTGGAGGACGTTTCCGCCCTGGCGGCCTGCACGAATCTGGAAACCTTTGTGATGGAGGACTGCCTGATCAAGACGATCGACTTCCTGGACGACATCGTCTCCATCCGCGAGGTGGACATCGACTACAACGAGATCGTCTCCGCCCCGCATTTCCGCGACGACTGCCTGCTCGAGAGCTTCAGCGCGATGCATAATTATCTGGCGGATCTGAGCGGTCTTTCCGGTCTGCAGCATCTGACCGTGGTCAACGCAGACTACAACAACGTGCGCGACATCAGCGTCCTGGCAAGCTGCCCGGTCCTGGCCCAGGTCAACGTCTACGGCACCTACGTCCACAGCGGCGGCGTGCTGGAGGACAAGGGCGTGGTCGTCAACTACACGCCGGCGTTTTAGCACATGGATCTGAATTTTTATCGGTTTTCCCTATTTTATCTTGCAATTCAGGCAAGATCGTGGTATCATATAAAATCATTTTTAATTCTGTGAGGATAAAGCCATGGCAGAAGAAATCAGGAACAACGAATACAAGAATTTTATCCACGCTTTCATTGAGGAGGATATTGCCGAGGGCGGACAGTACGCCGGCATGACCGTCCACACCCGCTTCCCGCCTGAGCCCAACGGTTATCTGCACATCGGCCACTGCAAGGCTCTTTGCATCGACTTCGGCACGGCGGAGAAGTTCGGCGGCATGTGCAACCTCCGCATGGACGACACCAACCCCACGAAGGAAGACGTTGAGTACGTGGAGGCCATCAAGGAGGATATCCACTGGCTCGGCTTCGACTGGGGCGACCGCTTCTACTACGCCTCCCAGTATTTCGACAAGATGTACGAATGCGCGGAGGAGCTGATCCGGAAGGGTCTGGCCTACGTCTGCGAGCTGACCCCGGAGCAGATGCGTGAATACCGCGGCGATCTGACGACCCCTGCCCGCTCTCCCTACCGCGACCGCCCCATGGAGGAGAGCCTGGACCTCTTCCGCCGGATGAAGGCGGGCGAGTTCCCAAACGGCGCGATGACCCTCCGCGCGAAGATCGACCTGGCCTCCGGCAACTTCAATATGCGTGACCCGGCGATCTACCGTATCAACCACATGCCGCACCACGCCACCGGCGACAAGTGGTGCATCTATCCCATGTATGACTTTGCCCATCCCATCGAGGACGCGATGGAGCACATTACCCACTCCCTCTGCTCCCTGGAATTTGAGGCCCACCGTCCCCTGTACAACTGGGTCGTGGAGCACTGCTCCCTGCCCGCGAAGCCCCGCCAGATCGAGTTCGCCCGTCTGGGCATCGACCATACGGTCATGTCCAAGCGTAAGCTGCGCCAGCTCGTCGAGGAGGGCAAGGTCTCCGGCTGGGACGACCCCCGGATGCCGACCCTCTGCGGCCTGCGCCGCCGCGGCTACACGCCCATGTCCATCCGCAACTTCTGCGAGCGCATCGGCGTGGCAAAGACGGCCTCTACGGTGGAATACGCCTTCCTGGAGCACTGCCTGCGCGAAGACCTCAACGAGACCGCCCAGCGCGTGATGGCGGTCCTGCACCCGGTCAAGCTGGTTTTGACCAACTACCCCGAGGGCCAGACCGAGACCTTTGAGGTTGAGAACAACCCCAACCGCCCCGAGGACGGCACCCGCGCCGTCAGCTTCTCCCGCGAGCTCTGGATCGAGGCCGAGGACTTCCTGGAAACGCCCATCCCCAAGTATAAGCGGCTCTACCCCGGCAACGAGGTGCGGCTCAAGGGCGCGTATCTGGTGACCTGCACCGGCTGCAAGAAGAACGAGGACGGCTCGATCGCCGAGATTTACGCCGAATATGACCCGGAATCCCGCGGCGGCAACCCCGCCGACGGACGGAAGGTCAAGGGCGCGACGATCCACTGGGTCGACGCCGCCACGGCCAAAGACGCAGAGGTCCGGCTTTACGACAACCTGTTCTCTGACGCCGAGCCGGACGCCGCGGACAAGAATTTCCTGGATTGTCTGAATCCGGCCTCCTTAGAGGTGCTGGAAAACTGCAAGGTCGAGGCCTCCCTGGCCGGCGCGGAGGCTCCGGGACGCTTCCAGTTTATGCGTCTGGGTTACTTCTGCCTGGACAGCAAGGACTCTCACCCCGACCGCCTGGTCTTCAACCGCAGCGTCAGCCTGAAGGACAGCTTCAAGGCGTAAGCAGGCACGACCGGTCTGTGACGGCGCTTTCGCATCCAGAACTCCCCGGTTCAGGCCGACGCTCATTCGGAAACTGGATGAAACCGCGATTGTAATTGATTTGAACAGCTTTCTGACAAGGTTTACCATAACCAATCATCGGGATGCTGCGTGCAGGATTGTGCGCAGCATCCCGGTGTTTGGTTTTGTGCGACTTGCAGAGATATCTTCGGCGTTTATTTCATCTTAATGCCGTTTCCGCTCATCTTAATCCCTTCTTTGCAGCGTTTGTCGTACAATGAAACCGAAGAAAAGGAGAGAAGGTGCGGTATGAGCGGAAGACTTCTTGGAAAAAAGCTGACGTCGTTTCAGATTTTGATCCTTGGCTTCGCCAGTCTGATTCTGCTTGGAACGCTTTTGCTTCTGCTTCCTTTCGCAGCAAAAAGCGGGACAGGCGTCTGCCTGGAGCATGCGCTGTTCACGGCGACCTCCGCAGTATGCGTGACAGGACTTGTTGTTCAGGATACTGCTTCCTGCTGGTCAGGCTTCGGCCAGGCTGTCATTTTGGTTCTGATTCAGATCGGCGGGCTTGGCGTCGTGACCTTTGCCGCCTTTATCTCCACCGTGTCAGGCAGAAAGATTTCTCTTTTGCAGCGAAGTGTGCTGCAGGACAGCTTTTCCGCACACCAGATCGGGGGAGTTGTGAGACTGACGCGCTTTATTCTCCGCACGGCGCTGACCGTGGAAACGGCAGGAGCCTTGATCATGCTGCCTTTCTTCTGTGGGAAATACGGCATTTCCGGGATCTGGCTGGCGGTGTTTCATTCAGTCTCCGCCTTTTGCAACGCAGGCTTTGATTTGATGGGAGACAAAACCGGACCGTTTTCCTCGCTGACGTCCTTTGCAAATCATCCGGGTATCGTGCTTCCGGTCTGCCTGCTGATTCTGGTGGGCGGGATCGGGTTCCTGACCTGGGACGACCTTGCCGGAAACAGGCTTCGGTTCAAACGATATCGGATGCAAACCAAGGTGATCCTGGCTGCCAGCGGCGTGCTGATCCTGATCCCTGCGCTGCTGCTGTTCTTCGGCGAGTACGCCAATTATCCGCTTGGAGAGCGGGTATGGCTTTCCCTGTTTCAGTCGGTCACGCCCAGAACAGCGGGGTTCAATACCGCAGATCTGAACGTCCTGTCCGGCAGGGGGCGCCTGCTCATCATTGCTCTGATGCTGATTGGCGGTTCTCCGGGCTCCACTGCCGGCGGCATGAAGACCACAACCGCTGCCGTGCTGGTCCTGAATGCGCTGGCTGTATTCCGAAAGAAGAAAAGCGCATACGCCTTCGGCAGACGAATTGACGACAGTGCGATCAAGACAGCCGCAACGCTGCTGACAATGTATCTCGGCCTGACGCTCATCAGCGGCGCGATCATCAGTGTTGAGGAAACGCTTCCTTTTGGCGCCTGCCTCTTTGAGGCTGCCTCCGCCATCGGAACGGTCGGCCTGTCTCTTGGACTGACGCCCTATCTGGGGACGGCGTCGCACATCCTTCTCATTGGGCTGATGTTCTTTGGAAGAGTGGGCGGTCTGACGCTGATCTATGCCGCTGTTTCGAAAACCGGAAACGACGGAGCGCAATACCCGGTGGAGAAAATAAACGTTGGTTGAGGAGGTGCTGAAATGAAATCTGTATTGCTGATCGGCTTGAATAATTTCGGCGTGCTGCTGGCAAAGCGGCTTCATGAGCTGGGACACCAGATCATGGCCGTGGACAAAAACGAAGACCGGGTCAACGCGATCCTGCCCTATGTGACTGACGCGCAGATCGGTGACAGCACCAGCGAGCCGTTTCTTCGGTCCATCGGTGTGAACAACTACGACGTCTGCATTGTGACGATTGCGGGTGACTTTCAGGTATCGCTGGAAACCGCGTCCATTTTGAAGGAGTTGGGCGCAAGGATGGTGGTGTCCCGGGCGGACCGGGAGATCCAGGCAAAATTTCTGCTGCGAAACGGCGCGGACGAGGTAATCAATCCCGAAAAGGAAATTGCCGATTGGGCGGCCATCCGCTATGCCTCCAATCATATTCTGGACTACATCCGACTGGATGAGGACCACGCGATTTATGAGGTATCCGTCCCGGCAGACTGGATTGGAAAAACTGTCGGACAGATTGATATTCGGAAGAAATTCGACATCAACCTGATGGCTGTTAAAGAGAATGGGAAGATGGATCTGTCCATCACCCCGGATACAATGCTCAACGGAAGCAAAACGATGTTTGTGTTGGGAACTCGCAGGGCGATTCAAAAATGCTTCCGAACCTGATTACGCGGCGTCTTGGAGGAGGTGATCGGCTGTGGAGGTAATCGGATTGATCCTTGGGCTCTTATTGGCCTTCGCGCTCGGCTATTTCGCGGTAAACCGCCTGGGCCGGTTCATCGAGAAGAATCTTCACGCAGCATTCAGACACAAAGAATCCGATTCTGATTCCGGAGATCAAAAGGATCCTCGGGAAAAAACGGATAATTGGACGAATCATTCCTGCAAATGGTAGCATTTTTCCAACAACTGTGGTATACTGTGTGCGGCAACGAACCGAAGAGGAGAGGTGGATATCTTGGAAAAGGCTGCAGAGGCAACTGAGCGTATCCTTGTTTGTCTGTCTTCTTCCCCATCAAACCACAAGGTCATTTCCGCTGCGGTGAAGATGGCGGAGGCTTTCCACGCCGCGCTGACGGCAATCTACGTAAAAACGGAGCGTTATGATGCGCTTTCAGACGCGGATAAGGCAAGGCTGCAAAAAAACACCCGTCTTGCGGAGCAGAACGGAGCGTTCGTTGCTACGGTCATCGGAAATGACGTCGCGGTGCAAATTGCAGAGTATGCCCACATCTCCGGGACAACGAAGATCGTGGTAGGTCGAAGCGGCACGAAACGACAGCACGTTTGGAGCAAGGTGTCCCTTACGGAGCAGATCATATTGAACGCCCCGGATCTGGACGTCTATATCATTCCGGATTCCGCAGTGGACTTAAAAAAGCAGACCAGCCAATTCCGCCTGCCCGATCAGATTCGGCTGACCTGGAAGGACTCGCTGGTGACGCTGCTGCTGCTTCTTGGCGCCACCTGCATTGGGCTGCTGTTTACACGGTTCGGCTTCTCCGAAGCAAATATCATCACGGTCTTTATCCTTATCGTACTGATCATCGCTGCCACCACGCTTAACCCGATCTATAGCGCCGTGAGCTCTCTGGCCAGCGTTCTGCTGTTCAACTACTTCTTTATCGCGCCGACCTTCAGCTTTCACACCTACGAGCCGGAGTATGCCGTTACCTTTGGGATCATGCTGATCTCATCCCTGATCACGGGCAGCCTTGCAAACAAGATGAAGGCAAACGCCCGTCAATCCGCCCGTGAGGCCTTTCGGGCAAAGGTTCTGTTCGATACGAATCAGATGCTGCAGAAGGCAGCGACAGCAAGCGACGTGCTCCGCATCACTGCCCGGCAGGCGACAGCCCTGGTGGAACGAACTGCAGTCATCTATGCCAGAGAAACCGATGAAAGCCTCATGACCGAGTCCATTTTCGGTCCGTCGGAGAGCGAGGAGGGCAATCTTTCCCCGGATCAAAACGAGGCGGCAATCGCGGCCTGGACTTATCGGCATCAGCAGTCTGCCGGCGTTCATGAGGAGCAATATGGGAAGTCAAGGTCCCTGTATCGGCCAATCTGTATCAACGGGTACTGCTACGGTGTGCTCTGCATCCGCCTGGGCGGTCAGCCAATGGAGGCCTTCTCCGACAGCGTGCTGACCTCGATTCTGGGCGAGTGCGCGCTGGCACTGGAAAGCCTGCGCAATGCCGAGGAAAAGGAGCAGGCCGCAATCGCGGTCCGGAACGAGCAGCTCCGCTCCAATCTTCTGCGTTCCATTTCTCATGACATTCGTACGCCGCTGACGTCAATTTCCGGAAATGCCAGCAATCTGCTGTCCCATTATCGGCAGCTCGACGCTGATACGCTGGAGCAGGCCTTTTCCGATATCTACGACGATTCGGAGTGGCTGATCAACCTGGTCGAGAATCTGCTCTCTATCTCCCGCATAGAAAACGGTCAGATGGATCTGCATCTTGCCCCGGAGGTTGTAAGCGACGTGGTGGAGGAGGCTGTCCAGCACGCGGATCGTAACGCGTCACAGCACGAAATCATCCAAATTGCCCCTTCGGAGGAGATTCTGATTGCCCGGATGGACGCAAGGCTGATCACGCAGGTACTGATCAACCTGATCAACAACGCGATCAAGAACACGCCGATTGGCTCAGAAATCGTGATTCGGAGCGAGCGGACAGAGGACTGCATCCAAATCAGCGTCAGCGACAACGGGCCGGGGATTCCGGACGACAAGAAGCCGCATATTTTTGAAATGTTTTATACCGGGCAGAGCAAGGTCTCCGATGGCAGAAGAGGCCTCGGTCTCGGTCTTGCTCTGTGCAAGTCCATTGTAGAAGCCCACGAGGGCACGATCATGCTGACCGACAATGAGCCAAGCGGCTGCCGCTTTACCTTTACTTTGCCCAGGAGGGAGGTCACAGTCCATGAATAAGCCCCTGATTCTTGTGGTTGAAGACGATACGCCAGTGCGCAATCTGATGGTCACAACCCTGAAAACCCACGATTACCGATTCCTGACCGCACCGAAAGGAGAGGACGCGATCATGCTGGCCTCCTCCCACAACCCCGACGTGATCTTCCTCGACCTGGGCCTTCCGGATATGGATGGGGTCGAGGTGATCCGGCGGATCAGAAGCTGGTCCAATCTGCCCATTATCGTCATCAGCGCCCGCAGCGAGGACACGGATAAAATTGAGGCACTGGACGCCGGCGCGGACGATTATCTGACAAAGCCCTTCTCCGTGGAGGAACTGCTGGCACGGCTGCGCGTAACGCTTCGGCGTCTGGCCATGATGAACCCGGACGGGGCGACGGACAAATCCGTCTATACCAACGGTGCGTTGACCATCGACTATTCCGCCGGCTTTGCCGCTCTTCGGGGAGAGGAACTGAAGCTGACCCCAATCGAATACAAGCTTCTCTGCCTGTTGGCGAAAAACACCGGCAAGGTATTGACGCATACCTATATCACACAAAAAATCTGGGGCAGAAGCTGGGATAACGACATCGCATCGCTCCGGGTCTTTATGGCGACCCTGCGGAAAAAATTGGAATCTGCTCCGAATTCTCCCCAATTCATCCAGACCCACATCGGCATCGGCTATCGTATGCTGCGGGTAGAATAGAGCTCCGACATCGCCAGGGAAAGCAGAGCTTGTGATCCGCTCTGAAAGCGGTTTCCATGCGAAGATGATATTTCGTCTTGCACGGCGCTCTTCGTGTGAAACGGTAAAAGGTCGCTGCCCTCCGCCGGGGGGGCAATTCATGCGGAAGCGCACACAATACCCCCGACGGATCGGAATGCGATCCGTCGGGGGCTGCGTTTAGGCGGCGAGTATTCGACGCCGGTGACCTGCGCAGAAATGGAATAGCCGCTATTGGTCACGGCAACCGTCAGGTGGGCGGTTTTGTAGCCCGCGGCTGTAACGGTCACGGTATAGGTCGTGGTACCAACGGCGGGATAGCCGCCCAGGCCGCTGCGGTTGAGCATGAACAGCGGGCTGGAGCTGCCGAGATAATAGGTATCCGCGTCGTAGGGATAGCTCGAGGTCCGGGTATAGGCCGTGTCGCCGACGGTGATCCCGGTGATTGCCCGGATCCAGGTCATCGCCTCGGTTTGATCGGCGCTGTAACCGTCGGAATCGACCTCTCCCCTCCCGAATCCGGATACGATTAGCAATCGCTATCTAATATTAGCATGCGCTAACATAAAAGTCAACCGACGATTCCGCGAAAACGGATTCGGGATCATGAACCAGTGTGCAAAAGATGATGGTTGCTATTTCGGAAGCGGTGTGTTACAATAATGAACACAAAAAAACCGGAGGCTTATCCATGAAATTGATTGAAAACCAGACGCTCGATCAGGAACGCGCACTTTACGGCGTACAGGACGTCACCCTGCGCAACATCCGCTTTGACGGCCCTGCCGACGGCGAGAGCGCACTGAAGGAATGCTCGGACGTGGTAGCGGAGAACATCTTCTTCAACCTCCGCTATCCCTGCTGGCACGACCACTATCTGACCATCCGCGACTCCGAGCTGACCGAGGCCTGCCGCGCCTCCCTGTGGTACTGCGACCACGTGGAGATCACGGGCACCAAGCTCCACGGCATCAAGGCCCTGCGCGAGTGCCGCGACGTTTTGATTACAGATTCCGACGTTGAATCCGCAGAGTTTGGCTGGAGCGTGGACAACCTGACGGTGCGCAACTGCACGGCCAAGGGTGAATACTTCATGCTCCGCTGCCGCAACCTGGACTTCTCCGGCGTGCGTCTGAAGGGCAAATACTCCTTCCAGTACCTGGAAAACGCCGTCTTTGACAACTGCGACTTCGACACCAAGGACTGTCTCTGGCATTCCCGCAACGTGACCGTGAAAAACAGCACGATCAAGGGCGAGTATCTGGCCTGGTATGCCGACCATCTGACCCTGATCAACTGCACGATCATCGGAACCCAGCCGCTGTGCTACTGCACGAATCTGAAGCTGATCGACTGCAAGATGATCGACACCGACCTGAGCTTCGAGCGCTCCGAGGTAGAGGCGAACTTGCTCTGCCCCATCGACAGCGTGAAGAATCCCCTGCGCGGCAAGATCACTGCGCCGGAGATCGGCGAGATCATCTTTGATATTCCCGAAGCCCACGGCGAGGTCGTCGTCACGGGCTGACGCGTCCAAAACACTGCACAAAAAATCAGCGGGTGAAGCACCCGCTGATTTTTTGTGCTGCAGGGATTACGGATAGGCCCGGTACAGGAAGGTCACGATCTGGCCTCGGGTACAGGTCTTTGCCGGAGAGAACCTGGTCTTCGAGGTTCCTTTGGTGATGTCGTTTTCCACGGCCCAGAGGATGGCGTCGTAGCTGTAGGCCGTCTCGCTGACGTCGGTGAAGGGGTTCTCGACGGGCTCATGCTCCGGCTCGCCCTCTGCGCGCCAGAGGAAGGTCACAACCTGCTCGCGGGTGCAGGGATCGCCGACGCCGAACCTCGTCTTGCTCTTGCCGTTCGTGATTCCATTCTCGACCGCCCAGAGGACGGCCTTGGTATAGTATGCGTCTGCCGGAACGTCCTTGAAGGGGTTCTCGGTATTCGTCGGCTCCACGCAGCCCTTGGCCCGCCAGAGGAAGGTCACGACCTGCTCCCGCGTGCAGGTGTTGCTCGGGCTGAACTTGGTCTTGCTCGTGCCGGCGGTGATCTGCGGATCGTGGTAGTAGGCCCAGAGGATGGCCGTGTAATAGTAGTCTGCTTCGGTCACGTCGGCAAAGGGGTTTGGAAGCGCATAGGCCTCGGTCTTGGTCTCGCCGCAGCGGGTACAGGTATATTTCCTCACGCCGTCCTCCGTCAGGGTCGCGGGGGTAACGACCACGCCGTCGTCCCAGGCGTGACCCAGGGCGGGAACCACGGTGCGGATTCGCTCCATCTCCGCTCCGCAGAGGGAACAGTAGATAGCCGCATGATAGCCGCCGTCCACCGTACAGGTGGGGGCGGTCTCGTTTTCCCGCTGCTCGGGCCCCGGAAGGTGGGCCAGGGCTTTTAGGGTTTTGGTGCTGCTTTCGTCGCAGTCCACACAGGAAAGGCTCAGGCTCCCGGTATCCGAGCAGGAAGGAGGCGTCAAGGACGCGGTATACCGGTGCGTGCCGCTGTCGAGCTCGCCGAACAGGTAGCTCAGGTTGACGGCTCCGGTGACGCCCGGCATGCTGCGCCGTCCAAACTGCCAGAGGTTCGCGCCGACGCCGACGTTCAGGGTGATCTGCGTATTCGGAGAAAGGCTGCCGTCGGCGTCCGCCCATTTGACGGCCCAGCCGACCTTGTACTTGTAGAATTCATCGGTCAGCTTATCATTCCAGACGGATTCGTCGGCGCGCAGGCCGGTCGGGAAGCCGCAATTCTCCAGATATTCGCAGAAGCCGTTGACGACCGCGATCACCTGGTCGCCCGGAAGCGCGGTCAGGACGCTTGCCTGCGGGACCATGAAAATGGGAAGCTGGGGATAGTACTCCACGTCGATCAGCTTGGAAAGGACGCTGCTGGCCTCGTTCATGGCGTCCTCCCCGGTTTCCGCATTGGACTCATAATACAGGCCGTAGGGAACGTCGTTCGCCTCGCAGCCCTTCACGTTTTCCAAATACCGGGAATCGGCGCAGAACGTGCCGTTCGCGTCGCTATAGCCGATGCGGAGGACGGCAAAGTCGATGGCGGGGGCCAGAGCCTGCCAGTCGATCTTGCCCTGCGCCGAACTGACGTCCACGCCCGGCTTTTTCTGCACGCCGGCCCCGCAGATCGGGCATTCATCGCCCGGAAGGGGCACGGCGCAGCTATGCGTATAGGTAATATCCCGGTCGCAGTTGCGGCTGTAAAGGAGATAGCCGCCGCCGAAATACTTCGACTGGAGCTTTGCCAGACCGCTGCTGCCGGTATACCAGGTGCTGCGGCAGACGCCCTGCTTCGAATCCGTCGTCCAGATCGTCGCCTCGGAGATCTCAACGCCGGCCATCGTGCCGTCGGGGTTGTATGCCACGTCCGTGACCAGAACCGCATGATGCGTACCGTTTGTATTGGCGTTCAGGAAGTCGCCGACCTGGATCGCGGAATAAGTGCTTGCTTTTTGGGTCCCGTATTTGGTAATGTTCGAGGTGTTGCAGCGAGAGGGCAGGTCCAGCGCCCAGGAGACGAAGGCGGAGCAGTCCGTGCCGTAGGCGGGACCGCCCCGGCCATAGGTGCAGCGGCTGTTGTAAAAGGCGCTCTCTTCGCTGTTGACAACCGCGAGGAATTCATCCAGGGATGCGTACCAGGGGACATAGTGCCCGCCGTAGCTGCCGCCGACCGCCTGACAGTAAGGCAGGCCCTTGTAGGTCTTGCCGGCCTCATAGGTGAAATAGCTGCCCCAGCTCTGCACGTTTTCGAGCGGGGTCCAGCGGATCTCCGTCATCTGGCTGGCGCGCTTGACGGCGTTCCCGATATTCACCGAGGTCAGGGGGCGGGGAAAGCCCTCCATTTTTTTCGCCAGCTCCGCCTCTGCGGCTTCGTCCAAGTCCTCCAGACCGTCGTGCGAATGCTCGGCTCCATCGGCCTCAAGGGCGAGGATCGCGTCCTCGGAAAGTCCAGCGGTTCGGCGTTCTGCTTCCGCCTGCGGCGCGGCAGCGCCGGCGTATTTCACGGGACGGACTGCGCCGCCGAAGGCGTCTCGGAGCGGGAGCTGATAATCCTCGCCGCCCTGGGTATAGACCAGCATTCCCCCGTCTGCGGACGGTTCCACGTAGTAGCGCTCCACGCACTCGGCAAGCAGGCGATCCTCGGCGTAGAGGCTGTAATCAAAGAGGCCGCCCGCGGCCCAGATCAGCCCGCAGCCCGTGGGCACGAAGCTCCAAAGGCGCTCGTCCGTGCGGATCGTCCGAAGCGCGCGGGTGCAAAGCGTAAGCTCCTGCACCGCGCCGTCGGACAGGAAGACCAGACGGCTGCCATCCACCAGATAGAGCTGGCGAAGCGGGCCAGCGCAGTCTTCCAGATAGACGGTCTCGGTCCCGGATGCAAGCTCATAGCCGACGAGGTCAAAGCGCTCGCCGTGCATCCGGGCAAAGTAAAGCACGCCGTCCTGATAGTTCAGCCGCGCGGCCTGCCCGGTATATACGGGCGTATCGCCCCGGTCGGAATCGTAGATCAGACCGTCGTCGCCGACGTAGAACAGGCCGTCTTCCGTTCGGACCATCGTGCCGCCGGCAAGCATATCGGCGGAAAAGGTACCAAGCGTACAGGACGGATCGGGCTGTTCCGCCGCACCGAAGACGGGAGCTGCCCCCAGCAGCATCAGGCTCGCCAGGATCAGGGCGGTCAGTTTGTGCAGGAGATGCTTCATGGTCAGTCCTCCCAACGTAGAATTACGAGTCGGTATCGTTTGATCTGCTCATGATTATACCGCAAGCCGGAACCCGCGTCAAGCTTTCGCAATACGTATTTGCAGCCGCAGATATTGAAATCGAACGAAAAATGCTTTATAATGGGGCGAGAAAAAACGAAAGAAACGGCAGGGATGAATGGATGCTGGCAGTATTTGTGAACACGTTGACCGTACTGATCGGCGGGTGCTTCGGCCTGGCCGCCCGGAAGCTGATCTCCAGGAAGCTCTCCGAGGCGATCATGCTCGGGATCGGAGCCTGCACGGTCTACATCGGAATATCCGGCGCTCTGGCGGGAAGAAATACGCTGGTGCTCGTGCTCTCCGTCGTGATCGGCGGGGCGCTTGGGACCGCGCTGGATCTCGACGGACGGCTTGGAACGATCGGCGGCGTGCTGCAGCGCGCGGCGGACAGGCTGCGCAGGCGAAGGACGGACGGCGCAGAGAAAAAGTCCGACCCGATCCAGGCCTTCGTGACGGCGAGCCTCCTGTTCTGCGTTGGCTCCATGACGATCGTCGGCTCCCTCAACGCAGGGCTGACGCAGGATTACGAGCTGCTCTACACCAAGAGCATCATGGATCTGATCTCCTCGGCCATGCTGGCTGCAAGTCTCGGCCCCGGCGTGCTGCTGGCAGCGCCCTTCGTGCTGGTGTTCCAGGGCGCGATCTGCCTGCTGGCCGGGGTGCTGGCCCCCTATCTGGGCGAATACGCCCGGGGCGAGCTGATCTGCGCTGGCTCGGTATTGATCCTTTTGCTGGGCTTCAACCTGCTGGGCATCAAAAAATTCAAGGTCGCGGACTATCTGCCCGCTCTGCTGATCGCGCCCCTGCTCTGCCTGGTTTTGAAATAGACCGTGCCGGGCGGCTGCTTTTCGGACGATTCAACCAATTATCCGATTTCAAATACTCCACACTTTGTGAAATCTTGACATCGACTTTCGGATATGCTATAATTCATCAATAGAGGCTTTTCAGTCTTTTGAAAAATCTAACGATCACAGCCCCGACTCGTTTCGCAAGGGTCAAAGATGAAAGGAGGATTTATGTCAAACGCTTATTTCACCATCACTCGTCCCGAAAACGATGCTTTCCGCGGTTATCTGCCCGGATCCAAGGAACGCGCGGAGTTGAAGGAAGAGCTCGCGCGCCAGTCTGCCGAGGTCGTCAAGATCCCGCTGATCATCGGCGGTAAGGAGATCTTCACCGAGAAGACCTTCAAGGTCACGATGCCGCACGATCATAACCACGTGATCGCTGAGTGCTGTCTCGCCGGCGAAAAGGAACTGACCATGGCCGTTGACGCCGCTCTGGCTGCCAAGCGCGCCTGGGAGGACATGCCCTGGGAGCACCGTTCCGCGATCTTCCTGAAGGCTGCCGATCTGATCACCGGCCCCTACCGCAAGGTCCTGAACGCCTCCACCATGCTCGGTCAGTCCAAGACCGTGTTCCAGGCGGAGATCGACATTGCGGAGCTGGCTGACTTCTGCCGCTTCGGCGTCTGGTCCGCGCAGGAGATCTTCAAGGATCAGCCTGCCTCCATCCCCGGCATCTGGGACCGTCAGGACTACCGCGCGCTCGACGGCTTCATCTGCGCCATCACGCCGTTCAACTTCACCTCCATCGGCGGCAACCTCCCCATGGCTCCGGCCATCGTGGGCAACGTGGCGGTCTGGAAGCCCTCCCGGACGGCTGTGCTCTCCAACTACTACTTCATGAAGCTCCTGATGCACTGCGGTCTGCCCGCCGGCGTCATCAACTTCATCCCCTCCAAGGGCTCCGACGTGGCGAAGTACGTCCTCTCCCGCAAGGAGCTGGCCGGCTTCCACTTCACCGGCTCCACGGAGGTCTTCCAGGGCGTTTGGAAGCAGATCGGTGAAAACATTGCCTCCTACCGCAACTACCCGCGCATCGTGGGCGAGACCGGCGGCAAGGACTTCATCTTCGCGCACAAGACCGCGCTCGTCCGCCCGCTCGCTGCCGCCCTCATCCGCGGCTCCTTCGAGTATCAGGGCCAGAAGTGCTCCGCCTGCTCCCGTGCCTTCGTGCCGGAGAGCATTTGGCCCGACGTCCTGGCTGCAATGAAGGAAATGATGCAGGAAGTCAAGATGGGCGACGTTCAGGACTTCGATACCTTCCTCGCCGCTGTGATCGACAAGGACTCCTACGACCGCTGCAAGGGCTATATTGACCGCGCCAAGCAGAGCCCCGACTGCGAGATCGTCATTGGCGGCAACTGCGACGATTCCAAGGGCTGGTTCGTCGAGCCGACCGTCATCGTCTGCAAGAAGCCGGATTACGAATCCATGGTCAAGGAAATCTTCGGGCCGATCCTGTCCGTCTACGTCTACCCCGACGACAAGCTGGATGAGACGATGAAGATCTGCGACGAGGCTTCTCCCTATGCCCTGACCGGCGCGATCTTCGCCCAGGACCGCGAAGCCATCGTGAAGATGGAGAAGGCCCTGATCCACTCCGAAGGCAACTTCTACATCAACGACAAGTGCACCGGCGCAGTCGTCGGTCAGCAGCCCTTCGGCGGCGGCCGCGCCTCCGGCACGAACGACAAGGCCGGCACGGCGCTCAACATGATCCGCTGGATGAGCCCGCACGCCGTGAAGGAGACCTTCAACCCCTCTGAGGCGATCGTTTACCCCTATATGTCTGAGCGTTAACGGAACCCAACCAATTTATATATCATCAGGAGGAAGTCATGTATTCTTCGGAACAAATCATTGAGAAAACCAACAAATACGGCGCACACAACTACGCGCCCAAGCCCGTCGTCATCGTGAAGGCCGAAGGCGCCGTCGTCACCGACCCCGAGGGCCGCAAGTATTACGACATGCTCTCCGCCTACTCGGCTCACAACTTCGGCCACCGTCATCCGGAGATCGTCGCCGCTGCCAAGGCTCAGCTCGACAAGGTCACTCTGACCAGCCGCGCCTTCCACTGCGAGAACCTGGGCGAGTTCTATGAGGCTCTGTCCAAGCTCACCGGCAAGGACATGGTCCTGCCGATGAACACCGGCGCCGAAGCCGTTGAGACCGCGCTCAAGACCGCCCGCCTCTGGGGCACCCGCGTCAAGGGCGTTGAAAACGGCAAGCAGGAGATCATCACCTGTGAAAACAACTTCCACGGCCGCACGATCTCCATCATCAGCTTCTCCACCGACCCCCTGGCCAAGGACGGCTACGGCCCCTATACCCCGGGCTTCAAGACCATCCCCTACGGCGACGCTCAGGCGCTGCGCGACGCCATCACCCCGAACACCGTCGCCTTCCTTGCCGAGCCCATCCAGGGCGAGGCCGGCATCATCATGCCGCCCGAGGGCTGGCTGACCGAGGTCCGCAAGATCTGCACCGAGAACAACATCCTCTTCCTGGCCGACGAGGTCCAGACCGGCTTCGCCCGCACCGGCGATATGTTCGCCTGCTGGCATGAGAACGTGGAGCCCGATATCTACATCATGGGCAAGGCTCTGGGCGGCGGCGTGATGCCCCTGTCCGGCATCGCTGCCAACGAGGATATCCTTGGCCTCTACACTCCCGGCTCCCACGGCTCCACCTTCGGCGGCAACCCCCTGGCCTGCGCCTGCGGCGTCAAGGCTCTGGAAATCCTGCAGCGCGACGACTATCCCAAGATGGCCCGCGAGAAGGGCAAGTACTTCATGGACGGTCTGAAGAAGATCCACAACCCCGAGATCAAGGAAGTCCGCGGCCGCGGCCTGCTGATCGGCGTGGAATTCTACGGCGACGCCTTCGACTACGTCAAGGCCTGCATCCACGAGGGCGTCCTCTGCAAGGAGACCCACGACCACACCATCCGCTTCGCGCCTCCCATCCCCGTCTCCTACGAGGAGCTGGACGACGCTCTGGCCCGCATCACCAAGGCTATCGGCAGATAAGCGCCGTCAATCTGAACCATTCGCTTATAATCGCGGACGGCTGTGTACCGGACAGGTATGCAGCCGTCCCTTTTTGCTTTTATGGCTCGGAAAATGCGAGGCGAGGTTGGAAAACAGTTGAACAATTTCAAACGATATGCTATAATAATCAGACGAAATAATCAGACGAACAGAATGATTCATGCGGAAACGGAGAGATTGACAATGCCAAGAGACGTTAACCCGAAGATCCACGTCAACGAGCGGGATTTCCCGCTTGAGGACTATCATTGCATCGATCCCGAAAAGGAAAAGCTGGTCAAAAAGCTGGCGGTGCTGATCACCGACAACATTCCCCGCAAGGCGCCCGGCGGAATGAAAACCAACCACATGGACTTCTGGATCCTGGACCGGATGCTGACCAAGGATGAGGTCAAATTCATGCTCAGCTTCAAAAAGCGCCGCTTCCCGCTGACGACGAAGGAGCTGGCCCAGCGCAACGGCATGACCGAGGAAGCGACCCAGAAGGTCATCGACCATCTGCTCTGGATCGGCATTCTGGAGCAGAACCGGGACAACGCGGATCACCACATCCAATATCTGATCCCGAAGTGGGTCGTGGGCTCGGGCGAGTACATGGTGGAGCACCCCACCCTGCCCGACGAGCATCCCGAGGTCGCCACGATGTTCAACCTGGCCCCCCAGGAGCCCCTGGAGCTGGCCGCCAAGCTGATCCCGCCCGGCGGCGCGGGAATCGGTATGCACGTGATCCCCGTGGAG
>JAEEGI010007271.1_pt1 | contig 24806 bp, 24 predicted proteins | sample 8958751 | NCBI WGS metagenome assembly JAEEGI01 (sample SAMN16246545, study PRJNA631951) | gut metagenome | biome: gut microbiome; feature: rumen; material: KS-attached | host: Bos | place: Iran: Karaj | collected 2018-10
CCTCCTTTCGTAAATACGATAATAGGAAATTCAAAAAGTTCTTCTCCCCAAGCATAATCATCTATATTCGTAAGACGGTCAACTTTATCTTTGAATAAATCTGCGTATAGTACTTGCTGACTTAAAGTAGCCATATATTCCCCCTAAACTTTTTCATTAAAAAACCAGCCTCAAGCAGAGACTGGCATAAATCTATCTAAATCCTTGATTTGCATAATATGTTGTTATTAATAATAATCCAACACTGATTGAGCTTTATCAATTACATAAATAAGTTTGCTATATGGCAATCTTGCCACATGACTATATTCTCTACTACATAAATCTAACTGTCTTAAACCATCACTTGCTACATACATAACAGTTTCATCAACCTTTATCTCCACTTCAAAAGTTGAAAAAGTTTTTTCTAAAACCACAGGACAAACAACAGCCATTCCGGTTTCATTATATGAATTCTTACTGATAACAGCAGCTAGTTGCCCTATACCATTTATTTTAATAATATCGCCTTGTTCTACCATAATTCTCTTCCTACTGGCTCTCCCCATTCATATTCAGCTGATGCCTTTAATGGTCTACCAGAAAGTTCTACGTACTCCTCTAAACTTCTATGTCTAAATCTGAAACCTGCTGTTAATAGATTTTTTATTTGATTATCGTCTAGCTTTTCTAATATGTCCATATCCAAAGCCTTCCCCCCTGCTAATTCCATTGCATATCTACCTAATCTTTTTGCACGTTCCATCTTCATTACTTCCACATCCTCATAAAAAGTCCATGGTTCTACTTCGAAGTATTGTCCAAGCTTCTCAAGATTATGATATCCAGGTGCTGTATTTCCCTTAACCCAATCGCAAAAAGTAGTATATTTAATGCCTAAATCTTCACAAACTTCTTTTCTAGATTTGTTCTCTGTCTCCAACAAATAGCTAATATTTATGGATATTAAATTCTTCTTTTCTCTATCTACTGTTTTCATATTCCGTATTTCCTCGTATATATATTACGGTTATCCCGTATTTTTGTCAACAAAAAATCGCACCCTTTATGAGAGTGCGAACTATATAGAGTATTTTTATATCTAAATAGATTTAGATTATCTAATACAAGTAGAATTTAATTCCCAGTATTTTTTATTTCTCAAACTCCCCTTGCGCCTCAGCATACTCCCCTGCACCAAATGCACAAAGTAGCACTTCAATATCATAATCTGGGTAATCCGACGTAAACTTCTTATAGGCTCTGCAGCACTGTTTTGTAGACTCAGCAGCAGGATGAGCCAAATCTCCTCCAAAAATCCCTGAGCTAATCAGCGGAAATGAAATGCTATGATATCCATTATCCTTCAAAACCACCAGTGAATTGTAATATGCCTCAAAAAGCTCATTAAATGCTCCCGGTGTAATGTCGAAATTAGGTCCTACAGCATGAATAATCGCCTTTGCATTGGTCAGATTAAATGCAGGTGTAATCACAGCAGAGCCATCCTTCAGCGGAGTCTCATATTTTCTGCAAGCCTCGGTCAGCTCTCTCATCCCTGCCTTTTCAAAAATCACTCCGCAAATGCCGCCACCGGCCCACAGGCCAGAATTTGCCGCATTGACTATCACATCCGCCTTTTGATCTGCGCAAGAACCATGTATCAATTTAACAGTGCTCATATCCCCCCCCTAGTTTTCTAAATCAGCTCTCCACTAAAATGCTGTATCTCGTGTTGAATTATCTGTGCTGTAAATCCACTGTACTTCCCGTGCTTTGGTTGAAAATTCTGGTCCAGATAATCCACTTCAATTTCATCGTACCTCACACATGGCCTTACTCCATCCAACGACAGGCAGCTTTCCTCAGTCTCGTACTTGCGGCTCTTTTTTGTAATCACAGGATTTACCATAGGAAAGATAAATGGTCCGGCTGCCACCACAATAATCTGCTTTTTCACGCCAATCATATTTGCAGCCATGCCAACACATCTATCTATATTTGCTTTTAATGTATCCATTAAATCTACAATCACTTGAGCGTCCGCCTCTGTGGCTGGCTCACTCTTCTGCTGTAGAAATATTTGATCTTTTATTATCTTTTTAACCATAATGTCCTCACGCTTATCTATCTACTCAATGTAATATTGAAATTTTAATAGAATTATAATATCATTGTAAATAAGAAAATGTGCTACCGATAGATGGACAGCCCTTTGGTTAAAAACTTACATGTTTAAGAAAAAGAAGTAATCGAACCTTTGGCGTTGGGCGATTACTTTTTTTTCTTATGGTCTTTTCCGTAGGTTACACCTAGAGAAAAACATGTCATTCCGAAGCAGATAACTGCTATGATTTGTTTAACCTTAATGTCCCCTGATTTATCTATCCACTACTATTCCATCCCTAATAGTTATATTCCCCTTCTTCGTTGCAAATCGAAGCTTCATTTCCTCGCCGAATAGAAGATTTTTCATTTCATTTACAAAATAATCCTGAGGGAAAATGCAGGTATATTCTGTATGCAATGAATTTGTGGAAGGCTCATCGTTGAAACGTTTGGAAATATATTCTTGGTATCCACAATCCTTATCTAAACTATCTTCAAAGAACCATAAATCACTTGTAATGCGATTTAAACCTCCAGTCGATTGCCGTCCATGAGTCTTCGTAAATACGATATCTCCAGCTTTTTCAAAATAACGGCTTGCATCTTCGTTAGAAAAACCTTCTCTTAATAGAGCTTCTTTGATTGCATTGCAAACAAAAGAATCGAAGTTCTTCCAGATTGAAGGTTTGAGATTTGAATAAACCATACAATACCTGCTACTAGGGTGCACAATAACAAGAGCATTACGATTGCCTATCTTCGTTAGATTCACTTCCCACCAAAAACGACAATCTAACTCCTGAGATTCTTCAAGTTTTAATCCGCTTATTTTCTTTTGTACCGAAGTTGTTAATCCTAATTCCATAACTACTTAGTATTGAACAATAAAACCTCTCTCATCCTCTTCTACAGGAATCTTCTCTTTCTGTAAATTATAGATATCGATATACCTATCATTAGCCAAAGATTTTAGGAACATATAAATTTCCTGTTCAGAACCTTGAATTTCTACAGTAACTGAACCATCATATTCGTTTTTCACATATCCAGTTAGTCTATACTGGTCAGCAATATAATTTGCCTTATATCTAAATCCAACTCCTTGCACACGACCAGTAAAAACCATGTGATATCTCACTAATTCTTTCATTAAAATCATCATCCCAATAAAATTAAATAGCTGCATCAATCTTATCGATCAAAGTAATATCTGCTGGCAACCAATCCACATCGCCAAGCTGTTCCTTAGTTAGCCACTTAGCAGCTTCATGCTCTTTGAGAACCAAATCTCCCTCAACAATTGTCGACCAGAAACAGTCCATTGAAAGATGGAATGTAGGATAATCATACTCAATTGTATCGATGAGTTCTCCTACCTTTATTTCTGTGTCCAGCTCTTCCATAATCTCTCGCTTAAGTGCTTCCTGTGGAGTCTCGCCATCTTCAATTTTTCCGCCTGGGAATTCCCAACCGTCCTTGTAATCTCCATAGCCTCGCTGAGTAGCGAAAATTATAGGCTCGTTCATATCATTTTCAGCCTTGATTACAGCTGCAACCACTCTTATTGTTTTCATTATTGTGCCACTCCAAAATCATATTGAAGATATTCCGGTAATGCACATTCCATTGGAATATCATATAAATAAGTTCCATTTTTTGACTGAGCACGTTCATTTGTAAATCTACCTTCACCAACATATGTAAACGGTAATTGGATACCATGCTCATTTTGCACTTTTCTAACAAACAAATGCACATATTTACATAGCCTAAGAGCTTGCAACTCTTTTTGTGAAATATTATTTTCACATTCCCATTGGAACATGCTTGGTTCTAGAAATTTATCCTTGTAATTAAGTCTTTCTTCAACAGATGCATCCTTCTTTAATGAAGCAAATACAATTGCCTCATCTCCGTAAAAATATGTACCTTTTTGATTATGATCCGGATCTTTTAACATTTTAAGTTGAACTTGATCCATTCTATAATCATGCCATAAAACAAACTTTTCAGAATTTCTATATGTCTCATCATACTGTGTGAGGCCATATTTAAGTAAATCATCCATGTATTCCCTAAATTGGTCGTCTATTCTTACATTCAAGCGGACAACATTGTCAGAAACTTTTATCGCGCCCTTCTTTTCCATAAATCTAAGGGTATGATTAACCTCTTCAACACTACTTTTTTCTACAGTATCCAAAAGATATTTTGATAATTCTTCCTTATCGGAAGGTTCTTCCAATAATTTAACAAGTGCCATGTATTCATGCTTTCTAACTAATGGTAGTAATGACGATACATATTTTATAAAAGCCACTTGATTATCATCAAAAATAGGTAAATTGCTTTCTCCTATTCCATGTAAAAATGAATAGTAACATCCTGTCTTTCTACCATTAATTTTTATCTGCATAAATCTCATTAGATCAGGTGCGCAATCATTATTTAAATAGTCCATATGCTTAGGATAATACTCTGCATTAACGAATTGTTTAAAGTTAAAATAATCCTTCTCCATATAGAATTTGCTATTGAAATTTTCTCTATCAATATACTGAATAATCTCATTTTGACTTTCTTCATCAAAATGAATCTTAACTCCATAATTCTCAAGCCCCAAAGCAGTGAAATTATCTTTTACAAGAGATTTCATTAATCTTTTCTCTAATACAAAGTTTTCTGCCAAGCTACCCATGGCAAATGCAATCTGAACACTTCTTTTATAGCTATTACCTATGAAATCCAGAACAGTAACATATTGCTTATTATCGTATTTACGTAACCCACGTCCTAGTTGCTGAATAAAAACAGTTGCGCTATCAGTTGGACGTAGAAATAGAACCATATTACAGCCTGGAATATCAACACCTTCGTTTAAAATATCAACCGTACATAATATCTCTATTCCTGATTCATCTTTCTGTAAATCGTTATAAGCTCTAATTCTCTCGCCTACAGTATTTTTTCCTGTTAAGTAAGCTGTAGAATATCCCTGCTCACGCAGTTCTTCTGCCATCATTCTTGCATGTGTAATATTTCTACAAAATGCTAGCGCTTTCAGTTTGCCAATAGGCCTATATTGTTCGATTTTTTCTTTAATATAAGCACAGTGATCCTCTGAAGCTAACTGTGAAATAAGTTTTCTCTCCTGCGTTTTATTCAATCCATAATCAACTAAACTGTCTCTTATACCATAGTAGTGAAAAGGAACAACTAAATCGTTAATAATTGCATCTCGTAGTCTAAGTTCAAAAGGTACATTAGTGTCAAATAATTCGAATACATCTTCATTATCCATTCGTTCAGGCGTAGCTGTAAGCCCAAGCATAAACTCAGGTTTAAAATAATCAATAATACGTCTATACGAATCGGCAGTTGCGTGATGACATTCATCAAAAATAATATAATCAAATTCTTCAGGACTAAATAAATTCAAGTTTTGGCTTAAAATTATATTTCCTGCAAAAACAAAATCCGATTCTAAATCTTTACTATCCTTGTTATAAACGCCATATGTAACATCATTTAGAAATACTTCTCTAAATGTTTCAAGTGCTTTTTGTAGAATCGACCCCTCATGAACTATGTATAGCAATCGCTTAGGATTAAAATTTCTTGCATCAAAAGCAGCAAGATAAGTTTTACCACTGCCTGCAGCCGCTACAACTAAAGCTTTCCTAAGCCCCATCGCTCTGTAGCGATTAAGTTCTTTCATTGCTTTTCGTTGCATATAGTTGGGAGAAACATTTTCAGACAAACCATCGTAGTCCATATCCCAACGTTCTATCGCATAATTAAGCTTATTTATATATTTTGATATTATCTTATTGTCTAATTCAAAAGTATTTAGCCATTTATCTTCATATTCAGCTAGCATCTGCTTAAAGACGTTATTAGTTTTTTTGTCATAAACAACTAAATCCCACTCGACATTTTTTAATAAAGCATGTCGCGTAATATTTGACGAACCAACTATAAGCTCAGCATCAGCACCGAATTCAAAATAGTATCCTTTTGAATGATATCCAATTGTCATATAACCATCATCATGAAAGCTTTCAAAATCCAAATGACATTCAAACAATGGATATTTCTCTTGTAGCAAAAGAAAAGACTTTAGAGATTCTACATCTGTAAAATTTTGATATGTAGAAGTAATAATGTGCCCTTTTATTCCTCTAGCCAAAGCAGCATCAATATCTTTTAATAACAGTGACAATCCCGCCTTCTTTATAAAGCTAACAGAAAAAGCAAATGAGTCGCATTTACGTAAATTATCCCTAATTCTATCAAGAAATGTTTGCTCTGTATAATTAGTTAGAAATAAGTTGTTCATTTCACTTTACCCTCAAACAATTATAAATAATTTAGTATACATCGTATTAATTACTTTAGATAAATTTTGTAGGATAAGTACTTATTTCATACCCTTATAACAAAAACGATTTTTCCTTACTCCCACTTCTTCAACAATCAAGTTTGTACATCAGAGTAGACAGCTTATTATACGTTACCCTTTCCTTATTCATCTCTTATAATTCCGTATACTTCTTATTGCTTCCCTTGGCCTTCTCCACGGGATACTTTGCCTCGTTCTTATCCATCTTTTTATTGATGATTTCATCAGGATCCAGTCCCAGCTTGTCAGCCAGATGCTGGCAATACACCATCACATCTGCCAGTTCTTCCTTTACGTGCTCCTCATCAAACTTTTCATTATCCCACTGGAAGCACTCCAATAGCTCCGCTGCCTCTATCACAATGGATTTTGCCAGATTGGATGGCGAATGAAACTGGTCCCAGTCACGGTCTTCTGTAAATTTTCTAATTCTATTTAAAGTCTCTTGTGTCATAAAAAATCCTTCTAGTTTTATTATCTTTTATTATATCCAACTATAAAAATTATTCATAGTCTTCATCTGAATCTAAACCATAGTACAGCATTTCATTGTACCTGGCATTAGCTTCCTCGCTGGCTTTCTTTTCTCGCCATCTATCTATATCACTGCAAATAGCAAGTGCCTCGTCCACTATGAGTTCAGCGGAATTTGGCTTCACATTGTAAAGATACGCCATCATCCTTTCCATTGCCTTTGGACTGCCAAGCATCTTTGCTATCTGCACTCCAAGCTCATCTGGAAAGCCAAGGCTCCTTATGGCCTGCACCAGTTCGTCCCTGCTTCTGGCCCATTCTCGTTTAAAATCCATTCTGCCTCCTAATTTTTCCTACTTTCTTTATATATTAATACTTGAGAGATTAGATTTGAAGAGATTATGCTCCTTTGCTAAAATAAAGGCTATGAAAAACTTTGAGAAATTAATAAATGAATCCCTACAGGAAGTGACACACGTCGGTATAAAGCCTGGAGTCATCACATCATTTACAATCAATAATAGAGCCAAAACCAGATGGGGACTGTGCAAGCAAAATCCCGATAGGACTTTTGAAATCCAGATAGCTGAGAAACTACTTATTGATGATAGAATCTCCGAGAAGGCCTGCAAAGAAACCATAATTCATGAAATACTTCACACCTGCAAAGGTTGTATGAAACACACTGGCCAGTGGAAATATTATGCAGAGGTTATGAATCAGGTATATGGTTACAACATCAAGCGCGTAACCACCGGTACAGAAAAAGGAGTTGAAGATTATAAATCCCAAAATTCTATGGCTATTAAATACATTTTTACCTGCGAGAAATGTGGCGCTACCATATATCGTAAACGCGATAGTCAATTCACTAAGAATTATCGTAAATACGGTTGTGCCAGATGTGGTGCTGTAGCCTGGAAGAAAGAGCTGGCATAGGCTATATCACAGAGCATAAACAAAGAGGATGCTGTAATTATTAATTTACAACATCCTCTCATTTTTTACTATTTGCAAAGCTCCGCAACAATCATATTGATAGCTTTTCCATCTGCCTTACCCTTAAGAGCAGGCATTACTTCTTTCATGATTGCCCCTTTGTTCTTAGTGGCGATAACCTCAGAAAATTTCTCCTGAAGGAATACGCGAATCTCATCCTCGCTCATCATTGCAGGTGCATATTCTTTAATTACGTCATATCTGAACTGATACTCTTCCTTTAAATCTGTTCTCTCAGCAGGGCAAGTATCAAGCTGCTCCTTAGCAGTCTTTAATGATTTAAGAATAACCTGATCTACTAATTCGTCAGCAATGTTATCTCTAGTACCTGCATCAATAGCAGCTTTTTTTACGTCCGAAACAAGTGAAGAAATCGCATCCTTTCTTGCCTTATCTCTAGCCTTCATAGCTGCAACCATATCTTTTTGTAATATTTCAAACTGCATTTTATCATCCTCCCTTAAAATACTACAATACAGTATAAACCTCTCAATTAAAAATAGCTAACGGTTTCTGTCAATGCCTTTTAGCTACTACTGCTTTATTAAGTTATGGTGCTTTTTCACAAATTAAAATTCTGATAAAGGCTTGAAATCTAACTTTGTATAATCTTCTGATGCTGCCTCACGTGACTGGAATTCGTCTTCCGATACATTTTCCCATTCATCCTCTGTGTAGCTTATAAACCAAGGCTGATCTTCATTTTCGTATGCATCAATCTTGGTTCCCCACTGGTAAACCATTTCTGTTGAATTTGGCTCCAGGCAATATACAAGCTTGCCATTTTCCATTGCACCGCTTGAGTACTCATTTACAATCATACCGCCATCATAAATATAAAATCTATTTCTAGCTGAACCTGAAATTACATGAGTAGGCTGACCGTCAACCATTGTGTATATGTCGTAAATAGACCCCTTCAGCTCGTCGTCCATAAGACTTCCAACAAAAAGCTCATCTATGCCATCTTTATCGGTGTCATAATATGCGAAGCCGATATTCGAAAGACTATCCAGACCAAGGCTATAAAATTCTGGGCTCATGTCAAACTGTTCAAATACGCTGGCATCCCATCCTTCATCAAATGCCTTTTTATAATTTAAAATGATATTTCCATAAAGGTCTTCACCTTTTGTACCTGCCAGGTATTCAAATGTAGCCCCATTTACACCTGTCATACTAGCAAGAATATCCTCTGATGAGTCATACAACTTTTGAAAATCATCTGGCATCTCGGTATATTTCTCATAATCCCACTGAACTTCTGTGGCATAACCAAGTACCACTTCATAGCGCTTGCCATCTGCATCTGTCAATTCACCCTTCTTTGTATATGGGCCACCGGCAAATTCGGATGGAAGTGGTCTTGCCCAAATTGTAAATGCCAATCCATCAAAACCAGCATCTTTTGACTCTTTGTGATAGATAGAAATCTGATCATCCTTAACGTCTGATACATAGACGCCCTCTAAATCTGCAGGCATAGTGATTTCAAAAAGCTTGTTTGAAATCTTTTCTCCTGTTGCAGTATTTTCTACTGTGTTTTCTGTCGCCTGGGTTTCGGTTGTTTTTGTCTCCTGTGCTTTATCAGCATTATTAGCCCCACAAGCTGAAAGAAAAAGCATAGAACAAATAATTAATGCAATTCCCTTATTTTTCATATTGTTTCTCCTCGTATTAATATTATTGGGCACTAAAGCCATAAACAATAATATCATAATAGAATTTACAATCTAGTCCACAAGGGAAAAGTTCATTATAAGTTCATACTTTCTATTTTATAATTTCATCCAATCTTCGGCAGTAAAAAAGCCCACCATGAGTCATCATAGTGAGCTTATCGTATATGCGAATAAACTATAAAGCTTTTCGTACAACGCCCTTAGGATCTTTAATCAAAATATATACCACCCAAATTATCATCGCAAATGCGATAACTGAAAATCCTAAAAAGCTGTCATTAATCATATCTTCTAAGGCAGGTGCAAAATAATCTGCTCCCATTTCTATATACTCTGCGATGGCATCTACAAACCACATGATCGACGCTCCCCAAAACATAAACATCAGCACGTGAAGTTTCATATCATCATTTTTTCTGTTATACCACAAAATAGTAGTAATAAGTGCTGCAAAAACAGTAATTAATAATGTCATTTCAGCCCCTCCTAATTAACAGATTTAACGCCTGAAAGTGGACGCTTAACAATAACATCTGCCGCTACGCAAATTCCAATCCATACTGCTGTTACCAGAAGTGCCATTCCAACACCTACTGTTCCCATTTCATGAAGCATCTCTGCCTTATCTGCTGGATTCTCCATTGCTGTCAAAAATGGAAAGAATGGCTTTACCTCTCCATGCCATACGTGTTCGTATGCTAAAAGAACTGAACCTCCCCAAAGAAGATTTGTGAGCCACTTTAACTTACGCGAAAATGGAATACCATTCTCTTTTGCTGTATTCTCTGGCTTTCCACCCCTCTTCTCAATTGTTTTCTTTACTATAGTTGTTACAACAGCCTCACCAGCTGGTACTGTAAAACAAGCCATAACACTACCTCCTTATTGATTATTACTATTGAATTATAACAAGAAAACAAGGAGGCAGTCATTCAGATTTCAAAGACAGGTATTCAAGAATGGAATAGTCACTATTTCTGGTAATATAGACAGTCTCTAATCTTACATAAATGCCTTAATACGACCACGCAATAACAAATACAGCAAATTTCCTAGCACGATTCCACTAATAGTTTGTGCTGTAAGTGTTAGCAAAGTGCTGAGCGCGTATGCCAATCCAAACATCGGAATCTTTATGCCTGTATATAAAATAATATGAATAATACCACCAGCTATTGAACCAATCCAAAATGCATATTTATTATTCCTTAGTAATTTGTAGGCGATAAATCCCATAACAATGGCCCAGGTTGCTTTAAAAGCCATTGTTGGTAAAACCCATGCGGTATATCCGCCAAGCAAATCTGCAAGTCCTGCTCCAATCCCGCCAGCAAGAGCGCCTCTCTTTGTTCCCAGCAAACATACAACTAGAATAATCATGCAGTCCCCTAGATGTGTATAGCCAAATAAAGATGGTATTTTGAAATAGAATGTACCCAGAAAAACCAGTGCAATCATCATGCCATCGATAGCTATATCTATTGCTCTATAATTTGTTTTTGTATTCATATCTCTACTCCTCTTCCAATAATGAACCCAAGAAATTCTTTGCATTATTATAAAAAATATTTTCGTAATCTTGTTCCTTCAAAGGACATGAAAGTATCTTTTGAATTTCAACTTCTGGCGCATGAAATGGAGTGTCTAATCCAAACATCACCTTGTCATTTCCTACATTCGTATATGCGTTATAGATTTGTGCGCTCATAGAAGTACCAGAGGTTTCCAGCCAAATATTTTTATATCTCTTAGCAATGGTTTGTGCTGCCTCAACATATATTCCGTGTCCATGTCCCATATGAAGCATGGCAAACTTGCAGTGCGGATGTCGCTCAGCTAAAAGACCGATTTGCCAAGGCAAAGAGAAAGGTTCATGTCCAGAGTGAACCAGAAATGGAACATTATACTTTTCACATATTTCAGCAACCGGATCGACTATAGGCGAATCAGCCGCATATCCATCAAACAATGACTGTATTTTTGCACCTTTGAACCCCTCATCTCTAATCAAGTGTTCCAACTCATCATAAGCTACCTGCTCTTTAGTACAGTCCACCCAAGCGATAGGGACAATTTTGTCTGGAGCAGATTTATATGCCTCGATTACATCTGCATTTTTTGATGAATCTGATGGACAAAGCAACGTCTTTTCGATATTAAATCTGTCCATCAAATCCAAAACCAGCCCAACATCTCCGCTGAAATTAAACGGGTTCCCCCAGGTTCCGATATGCGAATGCATATCTATCTTTTTAAAATCACTAAAACTAAACATAGCATCATACCCCTTTCTTTTTTAGGTATGATGCTATCTAATATCTGACCACTTTAAAAGTGGCAGTTTATTTTATTTTTTAATAGACAGATTATATATCTATACAAATTCTAAAATTTGATTTTGATGTATGTCCTACCATGCCACCTATAATTTTTCTAATCTGATTTGACGTTGCTATAGGATATACCTCCATAATATGATTAGCTATAGCTTTTCCAGATTCTATAGGATCTTTGGAATATAAAGATGCTACATGGTCACGACCATAGATTTTTTCTGGCTTAGTATATATAGCAATTGGCCAGCCATAGGCTTCGCCTTTTTTGTTCTTGCGCTGCCTAAAGTCACGCACTGTAAGATACGTCATCATCTGAAGGTCAGTAATTGTACCATCAAATCCCTTTTCACCGTCTTTGCCAAAGCCTGCTTTTTGCTTCAATTCATTGGAATAAATTTCATCGCAAGTTTCTAAGACATCCATAATCTTCTTTTGGCGTCGTGATGCTTTTTCATCATCCCAAAGAGCATCAAAATCATATCCATCACGTCTATAGTTAGCAAAATATGGAAACCAATCCTTTGAAATAAACCCAGCTTTCTTATTGAAAAACTTACCATAGGCAACGTTACCGCGACGCGCTATTATTTCTCTCCATTCCCATGGATCAAGTGTTGGATTTCCACTCCACCAGTATTCAGGCACTGTACGTTCTTCTAATGAGAAGCCGGGAATTTCATTCTTAAACAATGGAAGAAATCCTATTTCATTTATATATTCAATTGCTTCATCAACTGTATGTAAGCATTCAGGATCATCCCACTCTACCCCATACATTACCCAGGTACCATTTTCGTTTGGCATTGTTTTATTATCCCCCATTTATTCTCATTCCTTTGCAAAAACCTTAAGTCCTGCAATTCCAACTACAGTAAGCATAACACAAATGACCTGTGGAACCGAGAGTTTTTCAGGGAAAAAATGGATTTCACAATCTGTTGGCCATTCTTTAAAAGTTTAGGCACAGATCAAAACGACCTGTGCCTATTTCATAAGGGATTATTTATTTTTTCTAAGTAAGTAAGCTGTTATTGCACCACCAAAGACTATTAAGATTATTATTACTATTGGGAGTATTCCAAAACCATTTGAGTTTATTTCCTCATCAAGGGCAGCTTTAGCTACTTCCTCGTCCTCAATAGTTTCCTCTGCTACAGACTCTTCTGTCTCGCTGGAAGCCACGGAAATTTCTTCTTTGTTTTCAGCAATATCATTCTCTTCTGTCTCTTCTTCTGCGTTTGCTTCTTCTGAGAGTTTTTCTTCGGTTGTATTTGTTGACTTTGTTGTCTTATTCTTAGTTACCTTGTTTGTCTTGTTACTAGCTATCTTGGTATCTCCAGCTAATGGCACCTGAGCTTCTGCAACTGTTGTAACTGTATTATTAGCTGCAGGCTGAGCTGATACTGAAGTAGATGAGCTATTTGAGCTTGAAGAACTGCTCTGATTAGATGGCACTGGCCTAGCAGATTGATTACCTGATGCTGGTTGTGGTACTGGAGTTGGTTCAGGATTTGCAGGTTCCTCTGATTCTTCCTGCATAAGCTCTTCAGCACTTGGTCTTATCATAGTAAATAATGAATTTGCACCTGCTATACTGTAGTCCTTTCCATTATTTACACTTAATATCACTCCATCTGCAAAAATATTAGACTCAGCCGCTTTTACCTCCATTGGAGAAAAAGCTGATTTTATTTCATCTACTAATTCCTCAAGAACCTCTTCCACTTTATCAAGAATTGTTTCCTCTGTTGGAATTTCCTCAGACTTTGTTTCCTCACTCTCAGCATCTAATATTTCTTTCTCAGCATCTTCAGAATCTTCCTTATTTTCTTCCTTGCTTTCTTCTTTGATTTCTTCCTTTAAATCTTCCTCATCCTCTGATGCTAAAAGTTCGTTTGGAACGTTTACTGAATACCAACCGTTTCCTATGTGAGCCATTGCTTTTCCTGGTTCCTCACCAAAACCTACTGGATTTCCATCAGTGTCTACAGCATATACATTTGCTTCCTCATAAAACTCATCGTCCTCTAGTCTAATGTAAAGCTTTGTCATTCCCTCTGCATCAGGCTCCTCCTCAGCTATAGGCTTAACCTTATGCTCTGGCTCTTTTGGCTCATCTTCTTTATTATCCATATATGTTGCATCATAAAGACTACTTATCTCTGATGCTGTCAATGCAGTATCGTATATACGAACATCATCAAATAAAGCATTTCTACAATCCTCATCTGACCAAATATCGCCTGCACCAACCATTATATGATTAGCATTCTGAATTGCTGCATTTTTGCCACTGAAGCAATTAGAGATATCCTTCTTGTCGTATACAATCTGGTTACCATTTAAATAAACCTTGATACCCTTTGTATCCACTGTATATGTTACCAACTGCCATTTATCTGTTAATTCTCCATAGGCAATTCCTGGAACCGCGTCAGAATAATCATTTGCATTGATTCTTCCTATCAGATTAGCACCGATTCTTGTCATAGGATAATTGCCTGTAACTGCACCACCTGAAACCATATCTGCTTCAAAAAGAGCACTGTGCTCCCAAGTAGAAGCATCAATATTTACCCACATGCTTACAGTATAGCCAGACTTATCAATATCCTTGAATAGATCATTTGGCAAAGATAAATAATTAACCTGCTTATTCCCTTCACTATTCTCGACTTTCAGAACCTCCCCTCTAGTTTCATCATTGATTACAGAAGCTGTTCCTATTAATGTTGCATTTCCACCTACTACTGAGGCACCAGTAGCTGAAACACTTGTCCCATCTACATTTTCAAAATCATATCCTGCAATAATATGTGGGTCATCGTAAACCATTATCTCATACTCTGCAGTCCTAGACTCGGCACCGCAAGTAATTGTTGCTGTAAGCTTTACCTTGGTATCTACTGATGGAACTGATACTACACCCTCGTTTGATAATATAGATGGTGTGTCTGAGTTCCAGGTAATTGTTGCTCCTGAAAGAGTCTTTGGAAGAGAAATGTTCTCTCTTGTTGTATCTGGAAGCATTCCTGCCAGCTGATCGATAACCTTGCCAACCACTAGTTCTTCTGACTCTTCAAATTTACTTCCCCACACGGCCAGATTGTTATTTCCAATAGCTGTAAAGGTCATTGTCTTTTCATCATTATCGTTTGTCTGTTCAAAGAAAACACCCTTATAAGTAGCATCACCTATATTTAATGTTACATATGTATAATCAGCAGCATCTGCCATTGTCCAAGAGCCTGTTATGTCACCTGAAATAGTACCATCTTCATTCAAAGTAACTGATTCAGTAGAAATCATGCTGCCATCCTTTTCAGCATTTCCATGATTTACAAACTCATAGCTTCCAACTACATCGTCCTTTGTATACTTCTGAATCTGCTCATTACGATTTTCGTATACTGCTGTTACAAGCCAGTCATCTTCATTTAAAAACTGCTGTCTAACTCTAACCTCATGGCCTTCACCACGAGAAGAATCCAAAAATCTCTGATGATAGAAAAGATAATACTTACCATCATCTGTAATCATCGCTGAGTTATGACCAGCTGCTCTATATCCAGGCTGTCCATAGAACTGATAATTACCAATCAGCTTTACGCCATATTTATAGCAATTTACACCACTTCCACCGGCCTCATTTCCAGCTGGATCAACATATGGACCAAAAACATTTTTAGAGCGGAAGAGACGCATGTTATATCCGCCAGTTGTTGTAAGTCCACCATATGTTTCGTACATGTAGTAATAGCCGGTATTCTTATCATATTCAATGTATGGACCCTCGCCAGACTGATGATTTCCGCCAGCAATGTGAACACCAAAATATCTATCTACAAAATTACCACTGGTCTCTTCTACTCCATCTGTTCCAGGATAGATTGCTTCACCTGTTGTCTTATCAAGCTCTAGGATAAATAATCCGCCTGACCATGAGCCATATACCATATATAAATGCTCGCCTGAGGCATCATAGAAAAGAGTTGGGTCAATAGCATTTGGAGCATAATTATTGTTCCAGCTACCGTCCTTATTAAAGCATTTCCATGTGGATACATCCCCATCAATTACACCATCTGCAATTAAATCATTAAAAGGTAAATAGTCGTTAGTATAGGTTGTATCTCTCTTGCTATTACCATCATAATTTACGCTTCCCGTGTTTGTGAAACCAGAATATACTACTGTTCCACCATACTGGTATCCACCATCATAGTTCTTTGATACCATATAACCGATACATGAACGGCGCCAAGTAGATGAAGCACTGTAATAAAGCATGTACGCGCCCTTGCTTCCATCTTCCCAAACATAATCTGGATTGTAGATTACATCTGGAGCCCATACAGCATAATTTCCTCCAGCACAGTCGCCATCGTCATATCCTGCCCACTTAAATGATTCAGCAAGATTTTCTCTTAGATTTCCATAAATTACATTGCCGTTAACATCCTGATAATCTCTTGAAACCTGTGTCCAGTTAACTAAATCATCAGAAGAAGCTGTTGCAATGTGCGAGCCAAATACATAGTATTTGCCATCTTCCTCAAAAATAGATGGGTCATGTACTGACACCCTCGAAATGTTTGTAGCAGCTTCTGCCTTCATTATCCCTAATCCAGTTAACTGCGCGCTTGAAGTGGCCATAGCAATAGTTAATCCCAATGCCATGGCTTTTTTCATTTTCTTCATTTGTTCCCCCTTCTACTTTTAGTTTAGCATATGCTAAACTATTTTATATTTAAGTTTCTTAAGTCAATTTTATAACCCATTTTATACAATTTTTCAACATTGGATGTTAAAATTATGTCTTATAATACAATATTTGTTAAAATAATTTAATTTTCTACGTTGTTTTTTATCTATTTTGCTCTAATATTTATCACAGCTCACCGGAAGTTAGCGGGCTTATAGACATCTTGTGATAAAACAAAAGTGCCGCAGCCTTTGCCGCGACACTTAGCATCACCTAAATCTTTATTTCTCACTAATCTTATTCCACTCATAAGGGGTGTTCTGATATACGTAATAATTCAACCAGTTAGAATACAGAATATTCCCGTGGCTGCGCCACTGCAATAATGGCTTCTCCTCTGGATCATCGTCAGGGTAATAATTCTCTGGAAGAGCTATTTCCAGTCCCTTACTTCTGTCGCGCTTGTACTCGCTATCAAGGGTGAAACGGTCGTACTCTGGATGTCCCATTACAAAGATATTGCTACCATCCTTAGACATGCAAAGGAACACACCGGCTTCCTCACTCTTGGCGCAAACCACCAAATCCTCGCAAGCCTCTATATCCTCTGTATGAACTCCGGTATGACGGCTGTGTGGTGCATAGAAAATATCATCAAATCCGCGGACAATAGGAATCTTTCTATTCTGAACACGATGTGGAAATACTCCAAATTTCTTTTCAGGCAAATCATATTTATCAATGCCATATCGATAATATAATCCTGCCTGGCAGCCCCAGCAAAGATGAAGTGTTGATGTAACGTGAGTCTTAGTCCACTCAAAAACGTGGGTAAGCTCCTCCCAATAATCTACCTCCTCGAAAGGCATCTGCTCTACCGGCGCACCTGTGATGATAAGTCCATCAAAATATCTATCATATACATCCTCGATGCGCTCATAGAAATTGTTGAGGTGAGTCTTGCTAGTATGTTTACTCTCGTGACTTCCAACTGTAAGGAAAGTCACATCCACCTGAAGTGGTGTATTTGAAAGCGAACGCAAAAGCTGAAGCTCCGTAGCTTCCTTTAACGGCATTAGATTTAATATTCCAATAGAGATAGGTCTGATATCCTGATGAGTAGACCTGTTCTCGTCCATAACGAATATATTTTCATGCTCAAGTATTGCCTTTGCAGGTAAATCATTTTGTGTTCTAATTGGCATACTTCTCCCTCTCCTCCCATAAACTAGTATATCTTAGGTAACTTTTTTAATGATAACACAACCTATCTTCTTCTGCCATGCAATAATTCTTTATTCTTGTACATACGTTGATCGGCCATAAGATATACTCGATTGGAATCAGCTTTGTGGGTTTCGTGTTTAAAAGCATAGCCAATAGCAGCACTTCTATAAATATTAGGGTCTGTTCTATTCATTGCATCTAATTTAGCATGGAGCTTTTCAATAATATCATTTACTTTCTCCATGCTATTTCCTGTAAGAACTGCAACAAACTCATCCCCTCCAATCCTAGCTATGAAACCTTCGTGGCCAAAGCTTTCCTTCAGCGCTTCGCCAAACTCAGTGATATATTTATCACCTACCAAATGTCCCTGATTATCATTGATGGCCTTTAGTCCATTCAAATCTATACTGATGACACAATAATCGTTCTCTGTCTTATTAATCTTTGCCATATATGCTTCATATTTTGATCTGTTGGACAAGCCTGTAAGCTCATCAGCATAGGCAAGATGCGCTAGCGATGTATACTCCTCGTTTCTGGCAAAGGATTCTGATATAAAGGTGTAATAGTTTAGCATAGTTCCAAACACCATAAATAGCGCTGCCGCAGGAATAATCGTCTTTGAAAACATAATCTGCTGGCAAATACCGTTTACCTCAAGGTAATAGAACAAAATATTAAAGACGAAGCATGCTGCCAGCACTATCTGACCAATAACCTGAATATACTGTGACTTTGTTATACGTTTTCTTTTTGCATCCTTAAGCAATACTGCAACAAACATATACCCTATCATCACACCAGCATCTATCTGATATAGCCACAGAGTTCTATTAAAATGAGCCAAACCGGTATAATGAACGATAATCAATACAATTGGTAAAAGCGTTCCTATTCCAAAGAAAGTTAAGAAAACCTTTTTCTTTAGATAATCCCTCATACACCCAATAGTGATATACATAAGCGGAACTACCAAATACAAACTAATATATTCAATTTCAGTCTGATGCCCTTTAGTTTCAATAAATAGTTCCAAAAGTCTAAACTGAGCCAAAAACCACACACCAAGAACTGCATACAAAAGCGATGCATACATCTGCATGTTTACTTCTGGGATATCACTTCTAAAACCTAAGGCAACAGCAAAAAACATAATTCCAAACACAATAAGGAAAGCGGATGTCACATATATAAACATGTGATTATACACGCCAAACATAAGCAAATCCACATAGCCACCTACCGCAGGCGCCTCAAAATAATTGTATGCTCCGTCCTCGGCCACCATAAGTGTAATATGAATTACCGATTTTTTATTATCCTTTGGCAAGCTCACGAAATTATTTTCGCAGCCGATAAACTTTCCAGATTTATATTCATCTATAAACCCTTGCCCTGCAAAACTGTCTCCGCTATATACCTGCCAGGCACTGAATCTGGAATCAAACATAATCGTTGGGGAAATATAATTTCGAATATCAACATCAGCATTTCTTAATGTAATGACATCCCCTTTATAAGTACCGTTTCCAATAATTTTTCTAAGCTCTGAAAGCTTTACATCCTCATAATATTTATCGTTATATGTAACATTCCACCCTTCATTTAAAACAGCTACATTAGAATAATTATCAGGTCTAAATAAATAATAAGATAAAGCTATTATTACCAAAAATACCATACAGGAGATGCCTAGATAGAATATCTTTTTACCCATGATGCACCTCCTTCATCTTGTACATACGTAAATCAGCCACTGAGAATACATCCTGATATTTATTGGAATCCACCTCCCGGCTGGTAGCATAACCTACAGATGCAGACAAGGTTATATCGTTACTATATTCATTGAATTTATCCATTGCGTCCTGTAATTTTTGAATGCAAGCTTCACAGGATTCGCAATCAATTCTTTTTGATACCACAACAAACTCATCTCCACCTGTTCTTGCGATTATATCTGCATTTACATAAACCTCCTCCAGCAACTTCGCAAATGCGATAATCATCCTGTCACCTGCCAAATGGCCATAGGTATCATTAACATATTTTAAATTATCCAAATCTAAACTAATAACAGTATAATCACCAGATAAATTAGCAGAGCGCTGATTATATGCAGCTCGATTCAAAAGTCCTGTTAATGTGTCAGTATATGCCATGCCTTCCAGTTGTTTTCTCACTCTATCGGCACTCATATGATTGATGCCATTCATAAAGTAATAAACGAAATAACAAAGAGTGAAATATAGCATTCCAAATTCCAGAAGATCTATTGATGGGAAAAGACTTTTATCTGTCAAATCAACGTCTGTATTATAGATAGAACCAACCAGCATCTCTAACAGTGAAAAAATCAGGAATATAATGAACCCGAACAAAAGATAAAAATCCGCATCCAAACTATAATAATCAGCCTCTTCATTCTTCTGATTATCTACAATTCCTCTGAAAAGCGATGGCAAGATACTTATAATCTCTAGAATTACCAGTACTCCTACAGCATTTTCCATTTTATTGATATGCATAATTCCTGTGAAATGCAGGAATATCAATATCATTGGTATTAAAATATTGATTGTTATTAAAATTCTAAGTCTTTTGTGGATTAAATCTGAATGAATATAATACAAGAGAATTGAAAATGCCAAAGGCATAAGATAGAAATCTATATACTCCATCATAGAAAAAAGCTCATCATAAGATCCTAAAAACCAGAAAATATCATTTCTGGCCAAAATGTAGCATCCCAGTATCATAGAAAAAATACCGCTAATATACATTTGTAAAGTTTTTCTTTTGGTGAGTGCAAGATAAACAGCTAGCGTACACATAACACAAGCATAGACAATCAGAAAGCTACCAACAAACATAGAAATTCTGTTGTAGCTAAAAAATGCTCGCATCAATAGACTTCTAGGCCCTATATAAATAGGGGAAAAATAATTCAATGTTCCAGTTTCGCCCATGGTATAAATAATCATAATATTATGTCTACCACCTTCTGGATTCATATCAAACAAATTATATCTTTTAGGAATAAGTTTTCCCTTTTCTAATTCGTTTCTACCATAAGAGTATTTAATTTTACCATCTACAATAATATCAATGGCCTGCATATTTGTTTTAAACATTAATGTAGACTTGGCAGGAATATAGAATGTCTGCGAAAGAGATATACTATCTCCTCTCTGACATTTTCCAATATTGTATTCAGATAATGCTACGTTGTGGACGGATTTACCCTCACGAAAAATAGACCAGCCATTATCTATACGACTGATTGAAGAATTAGCTGATGAGGTGATCCAGCTACCCCCAAATGCAAGCATAACTATTGTCATAAATAGCATCAGCATTGGGAGTATCAAGAACCTTTTTGTTAGGATTTGACGCCTTCTATCCATCATATTCTACATTATAAAGTAAAAATGTGTATTTTTATGAAAGAAAACATTATAAATTAACTATTTATAAGAGAAAGTAAGCCTGCCTCATCAAGTACTGTAATGCCCAAAGCATTAGCCTTATCTAATTTGCTTCCGGCAGCCTCGCCAGCCACCACATAATTAGTCTTCTTTGAAACAGAGCCTGCACACTTTCCGCCATTTAACTCGATAAGCTCCTGGGCTTCTTTGCGGCCCATAGTTGGAAGTGTTCCGGTGATTACGAAGGTAAGGCCAGCAAATTTGTCAGTAGCGCCTTCTTTTTCTTCCTCTACCATATTAACACCTGCAGCCTTTAATCTGCCTATAATGTCAATATTTACAGGGTCGTGCAAATAATCATAAATAGATTTGGCACTGATTTCTCCAATATCATTAACCTGCATAAGCTCTTCTTCTGACAGTTCCATGATTTTTTCTATGTCCTTGAAGTGTCCAAGTAACGCCTTTGCAGCAGCTTTTCCAACATTAGGAATACCAAAGCCTGTAAAAAGCTTTACAGCATCATTTTCCTTTGAGCTTTCGATAACCCCAAGAAGCTTGTCTGTGTTCTTTTCCTTACCGATAATTCCCTCTTCAATAAGCTCTTCTCTCTTATCCTTTAGAGAATATATGTCTGCAATGTCCTTTATGTATCCACGTCTTACAAGATCTATGATATAGACTTCACCAAAGCCTCTGATATCCATTGCGTCTCTAGAAACAAAATTGATAATATGACGCTCTAACTGAGCTGGACAGCTTGGATTTGTGCACTTCATATCCGCTGTATCAGCATCCCTTGAAACAGGTCCACCACAGGCAGGACAGATATTTGGAATCTTGTAGGTTGTGGTGCCAGCTGGACGCTTGTCCTGCTTTACTTCTTTAATCTTTGGAATAATTTCTCCAGACTTATAAACCACAATGGTATCTCCAATACCAATATTCAGCTCATCTATGAAATCCTGATTGTGAAGAGTTGCACGACTGACAGTTGTACCGCATAAACGAATTGGCTCGAAAATCGCAGTAGGATTAACTCTACCTGTTCTACCAACAGAAAGCTCTACATCAAGAAGCTTTGTCTCCTTTTCCTCTGGTGGATATTTGTATGCGATATGACCATTTGTATATTTAGCGCTAGTAGAAAAATCAGCTCTATAGGCAACCTGATCGATTTTTACAACAGCACCATCAATATCAAATTCAAACTCTTCTCTCTTTTCACCTATTTCATCAATTACATTTAAAATCTCATCAGCATTATCGCAAATACGATGATATACTACAGGAACCTTGTGTTCAGATAAAATATCAAGTCCCTTGCAATGGCTGACAGTCAGCCCATCTGGGCCCTGCTGAACATTAAAAACAAACATCTTTAAGCCTCGCTGCTTAGTGATATTTGCATCCAGCTGTCTTAGTGTACCTGCAGCAAGATTACGTGGATTTGCAGCAAGCTTTCCACCCTTCAGCTCCTGGTCCTCATTATATCTATCAAAATCCTCGTGGGACATATAAACCTCCCCACGAAGCTGAAGATTGTCATATGGTAAATCAAGATAGCGGTTAACATCTGGAATAACAAGGGCATTTTCTGTAACATCCTCTCCCACAATTCCATCGCCTCGTGTCTCAGCCAGCTTTAGCTTTAGCTTTCCAGTGGTGTCCTTCTCGTAACGAAGTGTCATACTAAGACCATCTATCTTTGCCTCTACCGAGAATCTGGCATCAGGATGAACAGCCTTTACCTTCTTCACCCATTCCACTACTTCCTCTTTTGTAAATACATCCTCAATAGAAAGCATCGGTACATCGTGAGTAACCTTTACACCAGCCTCACGCTTTGCAACACCACCGATTTTCTGTGTTGGCGAATCAGGGGTGACCCACTCTGGATGCTCCTTTTCAGCAGCCTTTAGCTGTAGCATAAGCTGATCATACTCGAAATCTGTAATTTCAGGCTCATCCTCGTTGTAATATTTGTTCATGTGGTAGTCGATTGTGTCGACTAATTTTTTGTATTCTTTCAGTTCCATTAATTCTTTGATCCCTTTAACATATTATTAAGTGTTTTCAATTCTTCTGGAGTAACATCTCTGTAAGTATCTTCCTTTAGATTTCCCAGCTGAATATTCATTATTCTCACTCGCTTAAGTGTTCTGACTCTATAACCTAATGCCTGACACATTCGACGAATCTGACGATTCAGTCCCTGAGTCAGAATAATCCTGAATTTATTAGGCCCCAGCTTTTCTATCTGGCATTTCCTGGTAGTAACCTCTAGCTCATCAAGATATACCCCTGATGACATACTCTTGATAAATTCCGCAGTAATCTCTTTATCAACAGTAACAATGTATTCCTTTTCGTGAGCATTAACAGCCCTCATTATCTTGTTGACTAAATCCCCCTGATTTGTCAGAAGAATAAGCCCTGTACTATCCTTATCCAGACGGCCTATAGGATATATTCTTTCAGGATAATTAAGATGGTCTACTATATTATTCTTCTCTCTTTTTTCAGCTGTACACACAATACCTGTAGGCTTGTTGTAAGCTATGAGAACCTGTTTTTTACCTACATTTGATACTGGCTGACCTTTGTAAAGCACCTGATCTTTTGCTGTGACCTTCATTCCCATGACAGCCACCTGACCATTTACCATTACATCCCCTGCCTCGATTGCTGCATCAGCCGCCCTACGACTGCATACTCCAGCATCTGAAAGGTATTTATTTAAACGGTATAATTCTTCCACCAAAACCTCCATTTATATCAGAATGGAGACCAAATCTTTGGTCTCCATAAAAATCAAAACTTGTAAACAATGGAAAGCAAATTATAAAAGATCTGTACGGATAAAGCCTTCCTTGTTCTTATATTTAACCTTTGTCCAGCCCTCGGCATAGCTCATTACAACCTCTACAGTATCTCCCTCGTATGCAACTGCAACCTTAGAAGAAGATGTATCCATCTTTGAACGGATATTTGTAGTAGATTTGATTGTAATCTTATCGCCCTTTGCATAAGACTTAGTGATAGTTACATTATCGTTCTCTGCCTGCTGTTCCTCTGTATCATCTCCATTAGAAACCTTTACAGAAGATTTAACGATATATGCCTTTGTGCCGTTGTAATCAAACTTGTAGAAATCTCCTTCTTCACCGTAGATAGTGATTTCTGTGCCCTTTTCAATAGAGCCAAGCTTTTCACTAGTCTTATCAGCTGCAGCACGGACATTAACCTTTGAATCGGTCTTACCCTTGAATGCATTTTCCTCTTCCTGCTGAGCCTTTGCAGCTTCCTCCGCAGCCTTAGCTTCTTCCTCTGCCTTTGCCTTAGCTTCCTCTTCAGCCTTTGCAGCTTCCTGCTCTGCCTGCTCAACCTGAGCTTTATACTCTTGGTTCCACTGAACATGTGCTTCTTTCAGTGACTCGTCTAAAAATGCTTTTAGTG
>JAEEGI010007272.1_pt1 | contig 24804 bp, 13 predicted proteins | sample 8958751 | NCBI WGS metagenome assembly JAEEGI01 (sample SAMN16246545, study PRJNA631951) | gut metagenome | biome: gut microbiome; feature: rumen; material: KS-attached | host: Bos | place: Iran: Karaj | collected 2018-10
TTGACGCGCACGGTGAAAGTGTAGTCCAGGCCCATGTTGTCGAGGCGCTCGCGGATGGGGGCCGAGAAACGGGCGAACAGCTCGTTGCGCCGCTCCTCACTGGCGTCAATCAGGCTGCTGATGCGCTCATACTCTTGGGGATGGTTATACTTGAAACTTAAGTCTTCCAGTTCGGTCTTGATGGCATACAGACCCAGGCGTTGTGCCAGCGGAGCGTAGATGTAGAGCGTCTCGCCAGCAATCTTGTACTGTTTGTTGGGCGGCATCGACGAGAGCGTGCGCATGTTGTGCAGTCGGTCGGCCATCTTGATGAGAATCACGCGGATGTCCTCGCTCATGGTCAGCAACAGTTTGCGGAAGTTCTCGGCCTGGACCGAAGCCTTGTCGCCGAAGATTCCGCCCGAGATTTTCGTCAGGCCGTCAACGATGCGTGCGATTTTCTCGCCAAACTGCGCTTCGATGTCCTCGACGGTGTAGTCGGTATCCTCCACCACGTCGTGCAGCAGCGCCGCACTGATGCTCGTCGAACCCAGTCCAATCTCCTGGCTCACGATGGTTGCCACCGCGATGGGGTGCATGATGTAAGGCTCACCCGAGCGTCGCCTGCTGCCCTTGTGGGCATCGCGCGCAAACTTAAACGCCTTGTCAATCACCTCCACTTTCTTGCGGTGATTGCTTGACAGATAGCCGTTTAGCAAGTTCTGGTAGGCAGCATTAATCATCTGCTCCTCCATCTCTGGTGATATGTTATTGTTCTGCATCATGACCTCAAACAATTTGATTTAACTGGCAAAGATTTCACAAGTCGAGCGCAAAATAAACAAGTTTACTTGTTTTTTTGCCGAGACGCTATCAATCTTCGCCATTTTTAACTGGCAAAGATACACCAACCCGAGCGGAAAAACAAGAATTAAATTGTTTTTCCGCTCGGAGTAACTTGAGTTAACAAGCAAAAGAAGTATAGAGTTTCTTCGATGTTACAATCTTGACGTTTTGTTTAAACAGACTTTTCCCACATAAGAAACAGTTTGCAAATAATAGATAATGATGAATTCACTTGCATCAACAGGTTATATCAGTTTTCTTGGTAAACCCTCTAAACTCCAACCATTTTTTCAATCGTTCTTCAAGAGAATCCTCATTATTAAAGGGAGCATATTGTTCACCCTTAAAGTCTGACGGCAATTCAGGTAAACTATCATGTTTTAAGAAAAGGACCTCCTTTTGCTCACTAAGCATATAACCCACTTCGATGTTTACGTTAGGATTCATTTTATCCCTTTCTTTATTGTCTCTTTCATTAAAAATTGAATCGTCGGCAAAGATGGCAATGCCAAAATCACACACATGGGTATGGATTATAATATCTTCCCAAAGCTTAGTGGAAAATCTTCCTCCTGGAATATTGGCTACAAGAGGAGTAATATTATATTCTCTTAGAGTGTTTTCAACTTTTGATATAAAACCTTCATGCCGAAAGGATGAGATTATAAATGCTGTTTTTTGGTTCTGATATTGTTTCTTAGCACGAATAATTTCATCTTTACATTTAGGAGGATAGTGACTATCTAAATTCTTTGTATATATTTTTATTTTTGTATCTATTATTGCTTTCAGTATCTCTTTCTCTTTATTCTCTTCTGTTTGTTCTTTTGTTACTATTCCTTTGTCAAAACCATAATCAGCCCCTGCTTTAATGACATCTCTTATTTTGCGTCCAGTTGTAGCAAAACCTGTCATGCCAATAATAGGAACAATAGTAGCCCAATTCGAGGGTGTAAAGCCTTCAAGTTGTCTAATATGTTCAACTATTTTATTACCTCCTTCGTCATCCTCAATGAATCTAAGGTCGCATAGAATTAACACTAAGTCCTGATAATGCATTCTGATCTGTTTTTCAACAAATTTTTTTATATCATCATCGCATTTTGAGGCCTGAAGCATTTCTTGAATATCTTCTGTTAAAGTCGGTATGACTTTGATTCTAAGATCATTGTCAATCCAGCTCTTGATCTTGATATATTGATCAAGATCGTCTTCAATAATTAAAATTTTCTTTTCCATTTTTTTTGATATTTAATTGTTACAAAGAAGTTTTTATTCTTATTAAAGCCAAATTCGCAATGAAAAGGGTAGTTGTGTTGGTTCATATAGTTCATAACACCCTGTAATGATGTGAGGGTGGTAGAACTGAACTTATCCCAGTTCAATGCTTGAATATAACGTTTTTTATGTCTGAATCTTCTGATTTCTTGCAGTAAGTTGTTACGTGAGCGTTCTGAGATATCAGAAATAAAAGAATCCTCAATTGTGATATGTGACTTAGTGATTGTAATCTCAACTCTTTTGATTTCTCCCCAATTCCTGTGTCCATGTTTATTATATCCCAAAGAATTGTGAAGACATTGAGCAATAAAAGTTCGCAATAAATGCTTGTTCATACTAATGGATTCATCAAAAAGCTCTCCTTTAATGAGAGTTTCTTTTATGCTCGGATAATCGTGAATGTCTTGACCATTAATAAGAATCATGTTCTTCTGCGTTTCATGCTCCTCGTTCCAATGCTCGTCAAGCAATCGCGAAAGAAGATAAACGAACTTCTCATTAAAAGTCTTTCCAATAAAGTTGTCGTCATCTATTACATATTTCTCGGCAATGGAAACACAATGATCAGCATTTAGTTTGTCTATTTTAATGTTAGTATAAATATTTAAAAAAATAAAACCAATAGTTTCGTCGGTCAAGAAATACCATGTTCTATAAAGAAGACCAAGAGTATTTATTTCAAGATTCTCAAACTCATCCATTTCGTCGTATACAGCATTGAATAAATGATTTGACTTTGAGAAGACTTTCTCATATTCACGGGTTTTCATATAGTTATCAAGCCACAGATCAAATACCCTTTCTTTTATTAGGTACTCAAATAAATATCTGTCAATGCCGTTTTTAAGCAATAACAATAATCGACCGTATTCTTGAATCCTTATTCTGAACTCAGTTTCATCACTAGTCAGCGAGTTTGTCTTGTTATATAAAAAAGTAATTGATGCCCGGATTTTAACATTGGGATTTGATTCATTGTCTGGATGATTCATGATAAAGACATTCAGACTATGGGCGTCGAAAATATTGTTTTGCTCTCCAAATCCATAAATTCTTTCGTTTCCGATATCAAATAATGGAATAATGGGATAGATTAAACTATTTGAAGATAGAATTTGGTTGGTATAAAAATCCTCTAAAAACCAATTTTCGTGATTCCATTCAATGACAGGATTATCTTTCTTGAATACGGCGACGGGATATGATTTTCTGTCTTTTTTCAATATAAAGAAAGCAGCATCCGCTCCCATGATTTCAGAAAAGATATTCAACAGCTCTTTAATGTCTGCTTCTATGCGTTTGGGTTTGTCTTTGTTAACAATAAGGTCCTCTAATTTTAGTTTTGCATAGAGCACATAAATCAGTTTGTTAACATAATCAATTCTGTCTCCATTGTTTAGATATGGTTTGAAAGATGAATAGTAGTACTCACTTTTGATCTTATCATAAAGAATACCTTTAATTGAATCCTTCTCGTCTATAGAACCGATATTGTTTTTAAAACTCTCAATATCTTTCAGTTTGTCACCATCTCTAAAAAACGAACGTAACTTGTTGTCTTTATCCAATTCTTTGAAGAAGTTATTCAGGGTCTTCCTTAAGATGGTAGTGTTGTCATAAAACAACCATACTAGGAAGTTGATATATTCTTTTCTAAGAGCTTTATTTAAACAAACGTTTTTCTCTTGAAAATATTCAAAAAGATTATTTTTGTCTTTTGGATTAGTATCTTCAATATAGAGAGATAGATTGGTTTTGCTGATTTTAATACTGTCAAATGAAGACATCTCAGTTCCATTCCTGAGGAGTTCTCCTAAGAAAGTTGCTTTAGCATCGTCTTCTACTATAGCATTCTTAATAAAAAATTGAAAGTCTCTACTGAAATCTTTGATGATTTCATCTTTGGTGAATAAATTCTTAAGGTGTTTTTTCTCTTTTTCAAGATAATCAAGATAGTCGTTTGCCTCTTTTATCTGATTCTCTAATTTAGGAATGAAGTTGCCTGTTATCAAAAAGACCTGTTGTTTATCCTCAATGGAATGAATTAATTTTGCACAATCCTCAATGCAATTATTAATTTTTGTTAGATCCTTATCAAGGTGTTTATGAGCTTTGCCCAAAAATTTCCACACCTTGACAATGACGTCTTTTCGTACAAGTGCGTTTGATTTCAGGAATGACAAAGATTTGAGGATTGATTTAACAATTTTCAAATCGTCATAAATGCTGTCATTCTCATTATTCTCATTTTCATTGCTATCATTGATGATGTCGTATAATACAGATAACAATTTACGGTGTGCATATTGTCTGATAATGATGTATTTTGATAAGGGAGGCGATGAAATCACCTTAATAAATGATATCATTTTATCGATCTGCAGTTTCTGATCGTGGTACTCAAGCAAATATCTTTGATCTCTATGTCCTTCGGTGAATTCTAATTTAAACCATTTATCGATACAATCATTGATATTTGATTCTGTATCTTTGTGTCCTGGGTGCTCTTTATTACACAGTTTGCAATAGATGGCATCTAATTCTTCGTAAATATCTTTTTGGGTTGAGTCAAAAGATTTATTTGGCCGATCCCAAGCAATTTGAGAAATCCTATAATATAGTTCGTGAGTGATCACTAAACGTAAAAAATTACGATTAATATGTTGAATACCTCTTTTATTACGACACTGTTCCAGCTCTCTTTTGCTCTTGCATATTATTAATTTGTCAACATTTTTCTGAATGACTTGCTTGCAGCTGTCTAATACAGTCTTTTTGCTTAAATCATCATAATACCTTTCTAGTTTGCATAATTCACACTCTCTGCCATCAATCCTACTGGTGGGATAGTATAAATTGATGAATGCAAAAAAGTGACTAACGTCATTCTCGATCTCCTTGCCTTTTGTATAAGGCAGGCGATTGATGATGGTGATAATTGAATCAAATCTGATTGGATTGAGTCCGCCTATTATTGAGTAAAGATAACTTTTAGTCCTTTGATAAGTCTCTCCAGTGAGTAGGATATGATCAATGTAGTGAAAACTAACGTTGGTTTTATCCATATTTTTTATGAATGATAGTTTATGAATGATGTTGTTACGCCAGTTTTTGACATCCAGATAAACGATTAATGCATTTCCTTCGAATATTTGATCATTGACTGTGCAAATAAAATCGGATTCCGTTTCAGCATTTGGAGCAATAAGTATATTGAGTTTGTTCTGGTTGAGTGTTTTGGGATTTTGTAAATGCTCTTTGAGTCCTTTAACCCAATAGATAAAAGTGCTATCTCTTTTGCTGTTTTCTTTTTTTACATAAGATTCGGTATCAAAAAAGTATTTTTGATGTGAGTTGAAGATATCAAAATGACCTTTAAATATGTCTCTTCTAAGTTGGTATAATCTTATTAGCTCTTCTTGGTGGCAATCTTCATCATAATGGCCGACCACGGGAAACCCCATTAAGTTTTGTGAGTTACTCGATGAATTTTCGGTTAAATTTACATATTCTTCTTCCACCCATTCTTGAGGAAAAGAAACTTCCTTATTCAGCCGTTTTTTCCAGTTGCTGTCGGTTGAATTATCTGCTTTCGCAGTCTGAATAGTATAATGGATCTCTTTTGCATTCCGGAAATCGGTTTCAATCAAATGACGATCAAGTTGAATCGCTTTCCATTGTTGTTCTTCCTCCAATGTGGTGGGTTTGGGACTAATGGAATCACGAACAATGATGACACAGTGGTTATATATAAACTCAATGTCTGTTGATTCCCTGTCTTGGGTATCTTGCAGTTTGTGCCACAGTTTGAATAACGCTACAATTTTATCATTGGTGGACAGGGTCGCGCCAATAGGGACAATCGTAGCAAATTGGAATTGTTCAGGTGATTTGAGTATTCTTTCTTGAAGTTCGTTGCCATCACCATCGATGTCAAAATTAAATGAAATGTCAATATCTGAAGATTTATTATTATCATCTGCAGTCTCATCGTTGGCTGTCGCGAGAGCAATATGTACGGAGTTGTCTGCTAAAATACGTTTGATAGCCTTTATTAAGTATTCTGAATATTGCTGATAGCCAATGAGCACTAAATCCTTTCTAAATGTGCGTTTTAATTTGCATATTTTTTTTGCAATCAAAAAGGCAAAACGTTCTGCAAAAAAACTGTTTTGAAACATCCGGTCTGCCTCATAGTAGTTTCTCACAATAATCTTATTACCAATGTAGGTGTTCTCGTGGTTCACTAAATATCCGTGGTCATTGGAATTGATTCTTCGTTTTAATACGTTGAGTGCATAAGTCTCAAATGGAGTAGTCCCATCTGATGATTCTATTAATATGTCATAGGGTAAAATGAAATCTTTTGGGATGTTATCTGTGGGTGTATGGCTATTATGCTTTGTCAGGTTAAATCGTAGGTTGTCGTTTTCCGAAAAGTTGTTGAAGTAATATTTCCTGAATTCTTGGTTTAGTGAGTAGAGTTCACCTTTAGTCTCTCCACAAATGATCTGGACATGCAGCTTTTCACTCATCAGGATGATGGCTGCATTATTGCTCCAGACGTGAACTTCATCAGCTGTTGAGTCATTTAATAATGGATTAATCAACTCGCAGAAATCACTGACAAAATCTTCTTTCCCATTGATTAAGATGATCTTCCTAAAGCCATTCTTTGCCTTGAGTTGCAGATAGGCAAGTATTTTAAAGACTAATTTGTGGTCAAAGTCTTTGCCATTCAGGTTCAAAATGATTTCATTAGCTTGGCCTCCTGCACTCGTGATGATTTCGTCTCCAATGTGTCTGATAGCTGTAATCTGCTGTTCCTTGGTTTTACTGTTACTGATGCTTTCTATTAAATTCCAATCAAGATCGACAACCCTGATAGGTTTGTATAAGTCTAATAGACTATGTAACGTTAGATTTAGATTAAAGAAAGTGTCCCTCTGCAAGGTTGGGACAGAAATTGATGGGGTAGGAATGACAGGAAGAATAATCTCATAATGTGTGCCGGCTGCGTTATTGTTAATAATCGATTCAGGCAAAAAACCTGGTCTGTCATCTTTCCAGATGGAACTGATTCGTTTTTTTAAATTATGACCATCAATCACTTCGTTGCTCTCGACACTGAAGTAACCATTGTGCTTGAAAACTGTTCTTACAAATGATTTGATGCCTAGACTGGCTGCATATCTCATCTCAAGCTGGGTGATGCCTATTGTTTTGATGGACTCTGTATCAAAAAAGTCGATTAAAGATAAGTCGCTATAAGCCTCACCTGCACCCTCTGTTTTTGCCTTTTTCTCCCTTTCCTTAAAAGAATCGACGATGCCGGTTTTGTGAAAATCATAGATGCCTACTCTCAGGAAGCGATTTACCTTGCAGGTTTCATTGCTGAGGTCAGGCAATTTGTTTAGATAATAAGAGGAGACATTCTCTTTTTTATCAAACACGCAATAGAAAAGACCATTTTTCCCACCATGGAAGATGATGTTCTGTATGAGCTCAAAAATGCTAATTCTATATATTTGCAGAGTTTGAATAGTTCCATTGATGTCATCTGGGGACATTTTTAACAACTCAGGGTTCTCGTAGGAATTAAAATACCCACTTATCAGCCATTGACCGAAAAGGGAGTCTGAATAATCAGTAATGGGATAAAACTTAGAATCTTGATTTTTAAGAATCGTGTTTTTGATTAAGTTATATGATTCATTTACATAGGTGTAGTCTTTTGATTGCTTGCATGCGCCATTACTTGATGTGGTAAAAATGGAATTATAGTTCTCCTCTGTAATTTGCAATAATGGCAAAAACCGCCTATTGGGATCTCCTTGATAATCACTGTTTTTCCCTGTTCCAGCTAAAATTCTGGTTTTATTTTTGGCTGTTGGAAAGAAGAAATAAATAGTTTTTTCCCCAAGGACAGGCTCGGGAATATTATCGAGTAGAAAGAAATTGCTGCATTTGTAATAGAAACTGTTGACTTTATCTTGATTCTTGATGCCACCGGTGCCAATTCCTAAAGAGACAAGGCTTCTTCTGCTTTTTTCATCTTTAAATTTACGTAAGAAAAACACGAATGGAGCAAGCCCAGTAAACTCTTCGGTATCATCGTTTTTTTGAAATAAAATGCTATAACAGGTGTATTTGCTCAGTTGCTTGACCTCGTCATCGGTTAGTTCTTGTCCGTCCAATTGATATACATCAGTGTTGGATTCAGATGCACGCCACACCTCAATGCATCTCTCCTTTAGACAATGAAGCGCATTGATTTTTTTCTCATCTGTGTCATTTGTGAAAATTGAATCAATGAAACCATAGAGGTCGGTCCAGTCTTCAATATTCAGGCTAGAAGTTGATATGATGATGCGATAGCTGCTATCCATATTCGTTGTGAGACTAAGTTGTTAACAGTTTACTTTTGACCGCAAATATATGAAAAAAAACTAACAATCGGCCCAAATCGGCAACAATTGTTAGTTTTTCTATCTGTAATAAGTGAAATCTCTTACAATTAAGGTGGAGCAGTCTTCACAAAACGATTCTCTACCAATTTCACGATTGGCGCATATTTATCCGGGACCTTGGGAGGTGGGGTGGGTGCCGAGGGTGGGGCCGGTGACGTTGAAGCGGCGGCGCCAGTCGCTGGTGGTGGTGTAGAGCCACACCCAGCCTTGGGTAATCTCGATTTCGTTGACTGGGTCGATGCCGTCGGGCAGGCGCAGGATGGCGCGGACGCGGCCGTTCTGGTCACACACCTGGATGCCCATGCTGGTGACAGCCCACAGATTGCCGTTTCCGTCGAATGTGATGGTTTGGATGTCGAGCGGGCGGCTGTTGTCGTCGTTATGCAGCCAGTAGAAGGGCTCGCCGTGGACGAGTTTGCTGTCTTGCAGGAAATATTGCCACACGGCATTACCACCTGGCGTGGGCTGGATGATGGCGACAGTGGTCAGGTCTGGGTAAATGATGCGGGTGACGGGTTTGCCTGGAGTTCCGTCGCCAGCTCTCTCCCAGCCCTTGTCATCGCTGGATAACAGTTCCAGCAAGAAATCGTTCTGTGTTGTCCCTACGGCAGGTTTCGCGGGCCAGTCACGCCACATCCATTCCATCACCTGGGCGAAAATCTCGGTCGAGCGTTTCACGTTATGGCCGCCGTCGCTCCAGTCCATTTGCACGTCATAGCCTGCAAACTGCAGGGCGCTTGCCAGCATCTGGTTGCCCTCATACCAGTGGCCAAAGAGCGGGTTCCACACGTCATTGCTCCCGTCTTGGATGAAGATGCGCAGGGGTAGGGGCTCGGTCTTGCGCACCAGGGCCTGCAGGTCGTTGCCGCCGCGCATCGCCACAAAGGTACCCACACCAGTAAACACCTTGCCAAACATGTCGGGACGGTGCCAAGCCGCATTAAAGGCCGCGATACCACCGCTGCTCAGGCCGAAAATCATGCGATCCTGGGGTTGTCGCGACAGGCGAATGGGTTTGCCCTTTTTCGTGGTCATCTGCTCAACGGCGGGTAGCAACTCGGTCTCAAGGAAACGGGCGAACACCTCGGTCGTATTGTCAAATTCATAGCAGCGGTTATAGCGCAGCACTGTGCCGTCCTTGGCCTTGATAACGCCTGGTTGCAGGAATACGCCGATAGTGCAGGGCATTTTTCCTGCGGCAAAGAGCGAGTCCATGACCTGGGGGGCATTGCACAACACGCCGTCCAGCCCCACATAGAGCGCTGCCGGACGCTTCCCGTCATACTTGTCGGGTATATACACCTGGAAGGTGTGGACCGTTCCGGGGTAAATCTCCGACTTTTCCAGTGTACCGTCGATAAGCACATACCCAGCCCTCGCGGTAAGGGCGGCTACGGCCAATATAAGAATGAATAATAATCGCTTGATCATAGCTGATGGTCTGTTGTCGGTGTAACTTGGCGCAAACTTAATAAAAAAGCGCCAAACCGACAAATATTGGCCATAAAATCAAACGTGCACCCTCGATGTGGAGGATGCACGCTGCTATTTCGTTTTAATGGTTTGTTTTACAGGACACGGCAGGCGCCGACGTAGCGGCGGCTGTAGTAGGATTCGGTGTTCTTGCTCTCGGTCACGCCACTGCTGCAAGCCGAGTGGATGAAGTGGAAAGTGTTGTCTTCATTGACCTTGGTAACAATGCCCACGTGGCCCACGCCACCACGGCCCGAACGACCCTGGAAGAACACGAGATCACCAGGTTGCAGGTCATTCTTCTTCACACGAACGCCATCAAAAATCTGGCCCCTGGATGAACGGTCCAGCTCGATGCCGAAGCGCTTGAACACATAACTGGTGAAGCCGGAGCAGTCAAAACCGCGAGGGGACATGGCTCCATAACGATAGGGCGTACCACGGAAACGGTATGCGTAGTTGATTACCTGGTCAACGATATTGTTGCGGCTGATTTGCTCTAACTGTTCGAGAACGGTTCCTTGTTTGCGATTGCTCAACTGCTGCGATTGTGCAGTGAAGCTAGTAAGGGTAATAATAAAGAGAATTAATAATGTGGATATTCTTATGTTGATCTTTTTTAAACTCATAATAATTAATTTAGTGGACTGGAAAATCCGCACATCGTCGGCCTTTTCTTTAAGGGCATCGAGAACGATATCAATGCCGTGCGTCCTGGTTTGATGCCGCAAAATTACCACAACCTGCCAACCCGACCAAACATCTTAAACACTTGTAAACATTTGGCAAAAATGGCGGTTTTAACATAATGTTCCACGCAAACGCCCTCATAATAGGGGCTGACGGGCGGTCGGAATGTTTAATTTTTGGAAATGAAAAATGAAAAAGTTTACACTTTTTAACAATAAATGGCATCCTATAAGATTTATTATTTGGATTTTTGTCACAAAAACCATCCATTTATTGAAACAAAAAGGCTTGCTGAATTGCAAAATGCAACCAACAAGCCTTGTTTTATTGAAAAAGTGATTTTGCCTCCTAAATGGACGGTCTAATCAGTGTGATTGGCCGTGGAACAATCGTGAAAATTACGAGGGTCGCAATCTGTTGGTTATTGACCTCCGAGAAGCAGGTCGATCAGGACAGTCACGTCACCGATGTTGACGCTGCCGTCGCTATTGACATCGGCCCCTGCTGTAACAGTGCCGCCACCTAGCAGCAGGTCAATCAGGACGGTCACATCACTGATGTTGACGTTGCCATCGCCATTCACGTCACCGGTGAGGCTTCCCACAATAGCAGTCCAGCCCGAGGCGTCGTGTTGATAGGGAATCCAGTTCTTGTCATTGGCGACGGCGAAGTGGGAGGCGTTGAAGACATTCTGCTCCCCGCTGTCGTAAAGCACGCGCAGGTTTCCTGCTGTAGTCGTGCTGCGGTCGGGAAGATTGTTGACGAGTGCTGTCATGCCTTCCTGGGTGAAATAGTTGCTGTAGCAGTACAGATGCTGCAACTGTGTGCATGACGAGATGTCAAGCGATGTCAAGTGGTTGGAGTAACAGTAGAGTTTTTGCAGCCTTGTGCACCCCGTGAGGTTAAGTGAGGTCAGTGCATTTTCTGAACACAAGAGCACCGTCAAGAGGGCGTTATCCGACACGTTCAATGACGACAACCTTGCCAGGCCGATCAGCGTGAGAGATGCGAATTTATTGTTGCTGCACTCCAGAACCTGCAGGTTGTCTGGCGGGGTGAGCGAGATGAGGGCATTGTTCTGACAATACACGCTTTGCAACTGCACACAATCCCGCAGGTAGAGTGTTGTCAGCGAGTTGGAACGGCAATCGAGGCCCTTTAGCGAATTACATCCCCCCACACTGAATTGAGTCAACGCATTGTTGTTGCAGTAGAGCCACTTCAGGGAATAGTTGTCATTGAGATACAGGGTCTTGAGTTTCTCTTTGCCTGTTATCGAAAAGGTTGTCATCTGGCTGCCAGTGCAGTAGACCTCTTCAATCTGGTGGCATCCGTCGAGGTCAAGTTCTGACAGGTTGTTATTATTGCTGGTAAATTTCTTAAGCTGTTTGCAGTCGGTTAGATTGAGGCGTCCCAAATAATTATTGCTGCAGTCCAGTTCCTGTAGCTGATAGCAGCCATCCAGGTAGACGGATGTCAGACTATTGTTGTTACACAGGAGTTTGGTCAGCGATGCGTTGTTTTTTACATCCAGGGTGGTCAAAAGCGGCAAGTTAGAGATATCGAGTGACGTGAAGGCGTTGTTTCTGCAATATAGTGACAGCAGCTTGGTGCATGCCGACACGTTGAGCGAGGTGAGATTGTTGTCCGAGCAATTCAGCGCCTCCACTCCGGTAAGTCGCTCGATACCCTTGAGGTTGGAGATGTTGCGGCCGCTTACGTAGACCCCCGTGCAATTGTTGACTTCACTTGTGGTCATGTAGCCCAAGGGATAGTTCAAGAGCATGTAGGAACGGAAGTTGGCGTCGGGAAAAGTGTTGGAATTAATCAGTACCGCATAATTGTCAGTAATGTGGATGGTTTTATCATAAATCAGGCTGCCGTCCTTGATAATGCCCTGGTAAGGATTACTGTAGTAGGCATCAGATGGCGATGCGACTGCCTCGCTGCCATTGAAGGTCATGGCGGCCAGATTTGAAGCGACGGGGTAGCTGCTGTTACTCGTTGCCTTGAGGACGATGTGGCTGCCCGCATTCACGGTCACTCGTGCCCAGTCATACAGGGCGCCCTTCTTGCCCGATGCATCGACATTGACGTTGGTAAAGGTCAATGTGCTCGAGCTGCTTGTACCCTTACCCTCAAAGCCATACTTGTCGTTGGTGGACTTCACGATCAGTTTGCCGGGGCCGGAGACGGTAACTGCCACGTTGTTGCTGTACACGCCACCCTCGGTGCCGCCAGTGACGGTTGTCGTGCCGCTGGACCCGACGATTGAACCCGGCTGGTTGAAGCGGATGACCGACGCCGACGAGGCACTCAGGGTGTTGGTGCCTACGAGCTTGATAATCAGCCCTGAGCGGTCGCTCTGGATGGCGCGGTTGTCGGTACCCGTGCGTGTAATGGTGACATTGGTCAGTGTCAACGTGTTGTTACTCGGGGTGAATACCGCGGTGCCGCTGGTGATGTTGCTGCCCGTGATGTTGCTGCAGTTGTCACTGGTGACCCTCACGCCACCCACATAGAAGTTGTAATCGGTTGCCGCCTGTGCCGCTATTACCGTTACAAGCAACAGAAGAAGTAGTACAGTTTTTTTCATAATGTTAATGCGATTTTTAAATGATTAATGTACAAACAATACAGATAAAGAATGCAAAACCTGAATCGATTTGCAAAGATAACGAAAAACAGTAAATAATAATACGTCTTGTGGCTTTTTGTTGCCACAAAAAAACAAATTTCCTGCTGCAAGTACAGCAGGAAACAGGTATTTGTTATTAAGAGTCAGGTCAGTTGGCAATCACATAGCCGCCATTGCTGGGGTAGACATGGTATTGCCTCATGCCCACTTTGTTGTTGATGGCAACGCCTGCAACGGGACCGCCCAATCCGGTGAGCGGATTATAGCGCGAGCCGCATCTGGAGCACACCGCCTCAAAGTTATCGGGGTTGATCGACAGCCTGATGGTGGGACTCGCCTCGACGGGGCAAGACATGTCATAGGCCATTGGCGCATCCATGCCCATCATCAGCAACACGCCGCCATAGCCGGTATAGGTGTTGATGTTGAAGGGGAAGTTGGAGGGCAGGTGGTTGTCGCGGTCAAAGATGCGGTATTCGCCCATGCCGCTCACGCCGTAGGCGTTCCACAGGGCATAGTTACCCAGGTCGATATGTACCAGCATGCTCGGTACGGCCTTGTTGTCGATATGGTCACAACTGCCGCACAGGGCCAGCAGTATCCCTGCCATGAAGGCGGTAAAAAACTTGGTCTTTTTCATTTCGCTAGCGTTTATTATGACTATTAAACGCAAAAAATGGTCATCAGATTGTAGCACTTGTGAGAAAATATTATAATTTTGCGTCCACCTAACATTATCTATTATGGATCCGTTGTTCTCTATCATTACTGTCACGTGGAATGCCGCCGACGTCATCGCGCCCACTCTTGAGAGCGTGCAGCGGCAGACGAGCAGTGACTATGAGATGCTGATTATCGATGGCGCGTCGACCGACGACACACTGGCCATCGTCCGTCAGGCATCCATTGCATCGCTGCGCGTGTTCAGTGAGCCGGACAAGGGATTATATGACGCGATGAACAAGGGCATTGCCCGTGCGCGTGGCCGTTACATCGTGTTCCTGAATGCAGGCGACGCCTTTGCCGACGATGCCGTGCTGGCACGCCTGGCGCGCCTGGTCGCCGACAATCCAGGTGTGATTTATGGACAGACGCAGCTGGTGGACAGTAGCCGCAATGTGGTGGGCTCACGCCACCTGACCGCGCCTAAGCGCCTGACCGCCGCCAGTTTCCTTCGCGGTATGGTGGTGTGCCACCAGGCTTTCTTTGCCCGTCGCGACCTGGTTCCGCAATATGATTTGCAATACAAGCTGAGTGCCGACTATGACTGGTGCATCAAGATATTGCGCAAGTCGCCGCGTAACGCTTATGCTGGCGAGGCTCCGATCATCAGCTATCTGGCCGACGGCATGACAACACGTCATCACCGCGCCTCGCTGCGGGAGCGCTATCGCATCATGTGTCGTCATTACGGCACTGTCAAGGCTATACTCAGCCACTTGAGTTTCATCCCGCGGTATGTGAAACGCCGCTTGAGCGGTGCCGCCAACCGCCAATGACCGGCACCGGTCTAATAAAACTAACCTCTTATCATTAGCACTATGGACAAACAACAATCAGGTAATATCATCACTCGCAATTGGCGCCGTTTCAAGGTGTGGTACAAGGGATTGTATCGCGGCAGGCCATGGTGGGTCAAGACCTTGGCCGCATTGGGGACATTCCTGGTCCTCTTCCTGTTGTATCTGGTGGCTGTGGACATCAACCTGCTGTGGCTCTTCGGCAAGTCGCCCAGCACCTACAGCATCATGCATCCCCGCAACCCCGAGGCGAGCTACCTGTACAGTGCCGACGGCAAGACCATCGGCAAGTACTATGATGAGAACCGCACGCCGGTGACCTATGACTCGATCAACCCGCAGTTCTTCCAGGTGCTCATCGACACCGAGGACGAACGCTTCTATAAGCATCACGGCATCGACTTTGGCGGCCTGGGCGCCGCCCTCAAGGATATGGTGCTGCATGGCCGCCCCCGCGGTGCGAGCACCATCACCCAGCAGCTGGTGAAGAACATGTTCCGCACGCGCAGCGACTACTCGACAGGCTTGCTTGGCTATATCCCAGGCGTGAAAATGCTCATCATGAAGAGCAAGGAATGGATTATAGCCACCAAGCTGGAAATCTTCTACAGCAAGAAGGAAATCCTGGAGATGTACGCCAACACGGTAGACTTTGGCAGCAATGCCTATGGCATTAAGACGGCCGCCAACACCTATTTTAAAACCACTCCCCGCAACCTCAAACTGGAGGAGAGCGCCGTGCTCGTTGGCCTGCTCAAGGCCACCAGCACCTATAACCCGCGCATCAACCCCAAGAACAGCCTGCGCCGCCGCAACCAGGTCTTGAAGAACATGGTATCGCGTGGCGACTTGACCGAGGCCCAGTATGACTCGGTATCGTCGTTGCCCATCGACTTGAAATACACCCTCGAGACCAACTACGACGGTGTGGCTCCCTACTTCCGTGAAGCCGTGGCGCGCGAGATCGAGGGCATTGCCGAAGCCCAGGGCCTGAAACTGGACCTGGAACGTGACGGCCTCAAGATTTATACCACACTCGACTCCAAGATGCAGGAGTATGCCGAGCAGGCCGTGAGCGAGAAGATGAAGGTCGTGCAGCAGAACTTCAAGAGCCACTGGGGCGATAACGACTGCTGGCTCGACGAGAACAACCAGCCCATCGCCAACTTTGTCGAGGACAAGGCGCGCAACACGCCCATCTACCATGAGCTGCTGGCCCGCTATCCCAACGACCTGGACTCGGTCAACTACTACATGAACCAGCCCCACATGGTGCACCTGTTTGACTATGAGAACGACTCGCTATACATGGAGATGAGCTCGATGGACTCGGTGCGCTACATGCTCCACTTCATGCACTGCGGTTTCATCGCGATGGAACCCGGCAACGGCCATGTCAAGGCATGGGTGGGCGATGTGGACTTCGACACCTGGAAATATGACAAGGTAAGGGCCAAGCACCAGCCGGGTTCCACCTTCAAACTCTTTGTCTATGCCATGGCGATGGAGCGTGGCCTTGTGCCCTGTGACCGCCGTCTCGACGAGTATATCGACACCCTGGTCTATAACGAGGAGAAGCATGAACTCGAGCACTGGCGTCCCACCAATGCCAACGGCACCTTCACCGGCGCCGACATGACGTTGCGTGCCGCTTTTGCCCAGAGTATCAACAGCGTCACCGTGCGCGTGGGCAATGAGGTAGGGTTTGCCGAGATTGCCCAACTGGCCCGTGACATGGGCATCAATTCGCCCCTTGACCCCAAGCCGGCGCTCTCGCTGGGTGCGAGCGACGTCGATCTGATGGAACTGGTCAACTCCTATTGCACCGTGGTCAACGACGGTGTGCGCAACGATCCTGTCATCGTCACTCGCATCGTGGACCGTGACGGCAAGGAGATTTACCGTGCGCCGTCCCACCAGGAGCGTGCCATGACCTATCGCTCGGCTTGGCTCATGCAGCAGATGCTGCTGGCCTGCCGCACCGATGCCGGCGGCACCGCAATGGCGCTGAACGGCTACATCACGCGTCCCTTGTATGACGTGGACCTGGGTGGCAAGACGGGTACCAGCAACCGACATGCCGACGCCTGGTTCGTCGCCGTGTCGCCAGGACTGGTGTGCGGCTCGTGGGTGGGCGGTGAGTACCGCCAGATTCACTTCCGCTGGGGCGCATTGGGACAAGGCAGCCGCACGGCGTTGCCCATCTGCGGCCGCTTCCTGCAGCTCGTGTTGAGCGACCCGCAGTTCAAGCAGTACCACCAGCGCTTCCAGCCGTCTAAGGAACCTATCGATGCCGCCTTGTATTCGGGCTGTTCGGCATTAGGACAGGTCGAGGAGTTTGACTCGACCATGCTGGAGTTTGACGAGGATTCACTCTTCGTTCCCCTCACCGACGACATCAACCCCGACGAGAAACTCAAGGTAGAGGATCCTGCCGTCCCCGACTCGGTATAACACCGCTTCTTTCTTGCCCTTTTATCATCTCCCAGCATCATCGATGGCATGTTGGGCAGGACATCTGTGGCTAAAGTGTAAAAGATTTAGACACATTAGTGTAAAAAAAATAGACAATCGGCGTTTTTTAAAGAGAAAAACTTGCGCCGAGGTGCCCTTGTATAGTAACTTTGCTTCAGAAACCAAGACGAGCTGAGCCAGGGACTGAATGATCTGGTCTATGGAGTGAGTAAGGAAAAAAGTATTGGCAATTAGGATGTATGATGAATTAAGGAACAAAAAAGGTAAAGCCCAAGTCCCTGGCGATGCTCCAATGGTTGCAACCGACAAGAATTAATGAGCAACAAAACAGACATAACGATGAAAACAACAAGAATACCGTTTAATCCCTATCGTGCCAGTGGCGGCATCCGCCTCGATGAGTGCTGGAACCGATATACCTTAATGCGCTTCCTCATGTGAAAGACGTGAGGACCGGCGCTTGTGATTGATGTGCAATAAATGATGAATGATTTTTTCATAATCGTGTGGTTGTTGATATGGAGCAAAGCCAGGAACCAAGACAGGTAATAGATGATATCGGTATGATTTTTATGGACTGCAACGTTCATTCTTTAACCCGGTTCCTGGCAATGCTCCTTTCGGCAAACCACTGATTTTAGAGGAAACGTAAAAAAATTAGACACTATAGTGTAAAAAAAATAGACACTTTGCGTTTTTGGCAAGAAAATGCTTGACAAATCCTTTGGGATGGCTGTAACTTTGATTGCGCAAAAAGATTATTGTAGATTTTTTCATAAAAGACGAATTAGGTTAATAAATATGGTTATTCAAAAAAGTGCTAAAGTTTTTTCTAATGTACCGTATCACTACCGCTCAGTCGGTAATCAGCTGATGAAGCTGTCTTGCTAGGAACACACACTAAAAGAGCATTGCTGGTCATCTCATGGCAGGAACCCCGGCAATGCTCTGTTTAATGAAAGTAGAAATCAAACAATTATTAACATAAAACTAAAAACGATGATGAAAAAATTACTTTTAACCCTACTGATGCTGGCTGCGAGCACCGCGGCTATGCAGGCTCAAGATGAACCGGTTCAAACTGCCGCACCTGAAATTTGGATCACGAGCTTCTATCAGGGCGATAATGAGTATTTTCAGTATGATGATAGATACGGCTATGACCATTTTGCCTTTGGTGAAGCAGTCTCTTTCGTGAACACCGATGAAGAAGATGCGATGATGTTCTATAGTTTTGACGGAGGCGAATGTTGGATGGTGAGCGATGGAGAGCCAATAGTGTTTATGGAACCAGGCGAATACTTCATCCAAGCCTATGCCCAAGTTGAGGGGAAACTGCCCAGTGAGGTAGTTTGTCAAAATATGGTGATTACAAGTATTTATGACGGGTGGTGTTTCAATTTCTACGAGGATAGGATTTGTTATGTATACACGGGAGCCTCGACGGTGATGGTTTGCCCGCCAAGGGATGATTTCTTCTTTACGGGCAATGTGGGCGAGAATGATTGGTATCAAGAAGATGTGGCGATACCCGAAACGGTAAGACATAATGGGAAAATCTACACGGTGACTGCCGTTGGCCCGTTGGCATTTGCCGGCTGCATGGTGGGTGAGGTGTCACTGCCCGGTACGATTACCAGCATTGGAGAAGCCGCTTTTGAAAACTCAGCTTTGACCTCGATTGATATTCCTGCTGCTGTGACAAGTATCGGTCGATGGGCATTCACAGGGACACCTTATCTGGAGCGGATTCATGTGGATGAGGGCAACCCTGTTTATGATTCCCGTGAGTACTGCAATGCGATTATCGAGACGGCTACCAATACGCTTGTCCAGGCTTGCAAAAACACGGTAATTCCCGCCTCGGTTACAACCATTGGTGAATATGCCTTCGGCGGTGATCTTGGTTCTTTTGGCGTACATTTGCCCGAGGTCTATACGCTGCCCGCTACTGTGACAACGATTTGTGATTTTGCTTTCAGGGAGTGCAACATGAGGAAGGTCAATATACCCAATTCAGTCACATCGATAGGGAGATATGCTTTCTCATTGTGCGAAAACCTGGAGAGTGTTGACCTGCCTGAATCGTTGATGACCATTGGCGAGGCCGGATTTGGCTACAACAGTAAATTGACAACTGTGGTATGCCGGGCCATGACACCGCCCGATGCATCCAATCTCGTGGTTGCCGATGATCATGGTGGAACTCAGGTTTACGAGCAGGCAACGCTGTTTGTCCCCAATGAGGCACTGGCGGCTTACCGTGCCCACGAGGAGTGGGGCCGCTTCACGCGCATCGTGCCCTTTATCGGTGCCGGTCCTGGCGATATGGACGGCAATGGGGCAATCAACGTGAAGGACGTGACCGACCTGGTTGACATGCTGCTGGGCGGTGAAGAGTTGCCGGCCTACTATGACGTGGATGGCAACGGTGAGGTGAATGTCAATGACGTGGCTATCCTCATCGACCTGCTCATGAATGGCAATTGATAAAATAATGTTTAACTCAAATGGATATAAGAAGATGAAAAAGACAGTATTAATCTTTGCAGCTGCTTTACTGCCATGGGTGATGGCGCTCGCCGACATTGCGCCGGCGCCTGTTATCACGATTGAACTGGTGGGCAACCACAATGTGTTCACCCCTGGAAACTATTATCAGGAAATATGTGTTTTTGATTACAAGGTCACGGCCACGGGCGAGGGAGATATACATCTCTATCTGAACGGCATCGAGGTGCCTAATCCGTGCTATATCCCTCAAGACTACCCCGACTGGCATGACGATACATGGTACGAGAACGAAGTGATGTATTGCTTTTCAGCCTATGTGCCAAACGGAGGAGGGCCTATAAATAAGACAGATGAACAGTTTGTTGTGTCCGCTATCCCGCGGTATTCCTTGAACTATGAAGCCGAAACCGAGTCTTATTGGATGTCATTTGAATATGGTACACGGTATAGGAACTGGAGCTCCAGCTCCGAGTGGCTGCAATTCAGTCAGCCGTTCAAAGTGTGGCAGGCTCCACAGAACCTCTACGGGGGTGTCCATATCGAGGTGATGGATGATGGTTTTATGGATAATGGTTACTTGAGCAGTAACATGGGCATTCTTCATGATTTGAGCATGCATTTTGCCGGAAACAGCATTTTCCGTTATGGCTTATATGAAGAAGGCGTTTATCATCCCTATGAAATGGTCTATGATATTACTCCCGAAACTCCCATTGTGCCCTTGTACAACTACATCTGCAACAAGTACTGGATGCCCAGCGCTCACCCGCCCTGCTACTCGGGTGATGTGGTCATTCCCGATTATGTAGAGTGTATTTTGGATTACACCTTTGAGAATTGCCCGGATTTGACAAGTGTCTTCATCCCCGCTTCGGTTACCTCGATCAATGAGCACGCCTTTGTGGGTTGTACGGGGCTTGATAGGGTAGAGATTGAGAGTCTTGACTCATGGTGCGAAATGGTGTTCATCGACTCCTTGAGCAATCCGTTGCTTTATGCCGATCACTTGATTTTGAACGGAGAGGAGGTCACAGACCTGGTGTTTGATAGCGAGACGAACCTTTTTATCGACCGTTATGCATTTGCAGGTTATAAAGGCTTGGCCAGCGTGACTTGCTATTCAAGCGTGCCCGTCTATGCTGCCGAGGATGCTTTCTATAAACTCTATGACAGGGTAAAACTCTATGTCCCCTATGAGTCACTGGAGGCTTACCGTACCCATGACGAGTGGGGCCGCTTCACGCGCATCGTGCCCTTTATCGGGGCCGGCCCTGGCGACATGGACGGTGACGCCCAGTTGAACATAGGTGACGTGACGGCCCTGATCGACATGTTCTTGAACGGTGAACAGTTGCCCGCCTATTGTGACCTGGACGGCGACGGCTCGGTGAACATCAACGATCTTACCGAGCTCATCGACCTGCTCAGCAACGGCGAATAAGCCCCAGTCGGCTTTGCAGTTCGCTGTGGCATTGTCCGGGCTGTGTCATAATTCTTTCGTTGTGGTTTTCGAGCGAAGCTCGGTCTGCAATTTTCCCGCCCGCATCTCGGTTAATACTCTCTTGTGTTACGGGGTGCGGGCGTCGGTGGCGAGCAGGCGGTGGCCCAGGCGGCAGTAGATGCACTTGCGGGCCTCGCAATAGTTGCGGCGCAGTTGGATAAGCGCCTGGCTCGTCAGGGCGTCGTCGCACTTGATGCCGGCATTTCTGAAGAGGGTAACGATGCTGTTCTGCTCGGGGCGGATGTCCTCGAGCAGGGCGACGGCGCGGTCGGTCATCGTGTAGTCGTCGGTCATCTCGCCGCGGGCGTAGTAGAGTGGGGCAACTGTGTTGATGAGCACAATGTCGATGCTGCTGTTGCTCAGGGCACGTCCCGCGCTGGGCGACGGTTTACCGAAGGAGTAGTGCGTCGTCCAATAGCCGCTCAACTCGATGTCGAACAGCTGGCGCAAGGCCTTGGTGTCGCTGGCGTGGAGGATGTCGTTCATCAGGTTGAACCCGCCCAGAACGAACTGGGCCAACAGGGCGATGCGGCGGTAGGGGAAATTCTGCGGACGGCTGCGGAACAGGCGCCATGCGGTGCCCTCGATGGGGCGCAGCGAGAATTTGTTGGCCAGGAAGGCATATTCGCGCATCAGCTGCTGGTAGTAGGCATCATCGGCGTGGGCGCCGCCGAGCAGCCCGGCCTGGCCGAACAGCAGTGCCTCGACCTGCAGGATGGAGTCGCTGTGCTTGTGCAGCAGGCGCAGGGGCGTGACGCGTGCCAGCCGCTCGAAGGCGTCGTTGTTGATGCCGAAGCCCAGCGTGCGGGCCAGCATCACATAGCAGATATCTTCCCAACTGCCGTTATAGCGGTCATAGAGTTCGCGCACGCGGTCCACCTTGCTGTGCAGGCGCTCAAAGGCCAGCGCCTCGATCCACTCGGTCACGGTGAGCGGCGGCACCTCGCCCAGTCGCGCGGCACAGGGCAGCTCGACCTTGGCATTCACCAGGCGGTCATAGGACTCGTTGAAGCGCGGCGACACCTTGAGCTCGACCTGAGGGATGATTTCGCCGTTGATGCGGGCAACGGGGGCATCGTCTTTCTCGACGACGTGCAGGATGACGCTGTCATAGGCCGGGTCCTCGTCGTGGTGATGCCGTTTCCAGTCGCTGGCGCGCACGTGGATCTCGACGTTGCCCACCCACAGGCGGCCGTCGATCTCGACCTTGGCATTGAAGAAGTCGGGACCCGCGTCGGTGTTCAGCAGACCGGGGTCGATGACGCGCACCTTGCGGCCATCGTTGGTCACCATGTCCTCGCTGAGCCACAGCTTGTGTTGCCATATGTATTGCAGCAGTCCCTCCATGCGTCTTTAGTTGTTAGTTGTTAGTTTTAAGTTTTAAGTTTTTAGTTGTTAGTGCGAATACTAACTTCTCACTCCTAACTTCTCACTTCTCACTCCTAACTTCTCACTCCTAACTTCTAATGAACGAGCGAATTTACTGCTTTTTTTCATGCCGAGTACAAGAATGCGGTGATTTTTTGCTACCTTTGTCACATCGTGATGCGACAAGTGCAACATATCAGGCAGTGGGTCGATGGCCATTACGGCACCTCGGTGGGGTGGGCGATAGCCCTGCTCACGCTGTGGCAGCTGGTGATTGCCGTCTTCGGCGTGGACCTGTGCGACTCGGGCTATTACCTCCTTTTCTTTGAAAACATGTTCAAGGCCCCCGAGGCCGTGGAATACAATTTCATGTACTACCTGAGCGGCATTGCCGGCGGTGTGCTCAATGCCGTGCTGCCCGAGGGCGGCAAGTGGATGGCGATGCGAGTCGCGGGCGTGCTGTGCAATGCGGGCGCCATGGCGATTCTTGCCTGTGTCTTGAAGCGCGTGATTCCCGCCACGGCGGTCATCCTGGGTTTCCTGATGGTGGTCGCCTCGCTGGTGCAGTTCCCGTTCACTTTCAACAACGACCTGATGAGCGCCCTGCTGTGGGTCGCTGCTCTGGCGTGTATGTTTAAGGGCCTGACTGGCGGCAAGCGTGTTCATCTGCTGCTGGCGGGCCTGCTGGTGGGCGTGAACACGTTTACCCGCATCCCCAACGTGCTGGCCGTTGGATTGGCCGTAATGCCGTTTGTTGCTAGGATTCACATCAAGCGCCCGTGGCGTGAGTGCTGGCTCCAATGCGGCACATTCCTGCTGGGCGCTATAGCCGGGGCTCTTGCTGTCATCGGCATGATGAAGGCTCTAGGGCATTGGGATATTTTCGTGCAGAATATGACCGACCTGTTGGGTGTCGCAACAGGACGCAGTGGAACGGCGACGCACAATGCCGGTGGCCTGGTAGCCGTGATGCTGGCCTTCTATAAACAATGTCTGCTGGTGGGCCTCAAGATGGCTGTGCTGTGGCTGCCCGTCTGGGTGGCATGGCGCTTCATCGGCAACCGGTGGCTGCGCTGGGCTGTCTGGCTTGTTGTGGCGGTGGCAGCACTCTATTTCATGTGGCACCAGTCCCACATCATGCACCCCCTGTGGGTGATGTGTGTGGCAGGACTCGTGTGGGTCATCTGTAAGGGCGGCAACCGTGCTGTGGCGGCATGGCTGGGCCTGTTCATGTTGCTGGTGTTCCCCCTGGGCAGCGACGGCGCGACCAACAACGGCGGCATCATCGCCTGGATGGCGGCACCCGTGGCTGCATTGCTGTGGCAACGACGCGAAAACGTCATCATGCCGCTGGCCTTCATCGCTGTCGGCCTGATGCAGACGGTAGCGCTGGGCGCCTATTTTGACGGCGGCGCCTTGTGGCACAAGACGGCAACCGTCAACGATAGCCGCGCGGCCCTGGTACGCACCACCCCCGAGCGCGCCCTCATCATCAACGAGACGCTCTCCGGCCTCTCGCAGCATGTCACTGCGGGCGATACCCTGCTATGCTACGGCAGCATTCCCATGATGAACCACTTGACGCGCACGGTGCCCGCTATGGGCTGCTCGTGGCCCGAACTGCTCAGTGCCGATGCGCTCTATGTCCGTCTCAAGGCTCTGGGCGGCGCTTGTCCGGCTATCCTGCGGCAAAAGTTCAACAACCTGGGCCATTACTGGAGCGAACCAACCGACGATTATCTCAATGCCTATCCCATGCAGGACGGCAAATTCCTCTTGCAGGAAAAGGTAGATATCCTCAACCGCTGGATAACGGCCCGCAATTACCGCATCGTTTGGCAAAATCAATGGTTTGCCTTGTATAAGGTTGATTAACAGTGCATTGATGCTCTGTTGTGGAAGCCGCGAAAAAGAAATTTCAATTTTTCTGCCAAAAAATTTGGTCACGTCAAAAAGTCGCCGTATCTTTGCACTCGCTTTTGAAAGGTACCTTAGCTCAGTGGTAGAGCAGTGGACTGAAAATCCGCGTGTCCCTGGTTCGATCCCCGG
>JAEEGI010007275.1_pt1 | contig 24802 bp, 16 predicted proteins | sample 8958751 | NCBI WGS metagenome assembly JAEEGI01 (sample SAMN16246545, study PRJNA631951) | gut metagenome | biome: gut microbiome; feature: rumen; material: KS-attached | host: Bos | place: Iran: Karaj | collected 2018-10
CTTCCCCTCACGGGAAGTTCGTCTCATGCGGCGAGGACAGTCCTGTCAGTGAACTATCTGGCCAAGGCAATGAGCCGCAGCGCTCGCACCGTAGTCCGACGGAGCAGGTCCGCACGGGAGCAGGGCATCATCAGCGTCACGCCGCATCCGCTTGTCAGGTGCTGCAACAACCTCCTGCATGATGACCTGCACTCGTGTCCTTCCGGCCTCATCCCCATCGGTCTCTTCGGTTTCTCCCGCCAGTGCAACGACTACCAGCTCCTCTCGTGGGACTGGCGCCGTCGCTTCCAGCACATCATCTACCGTCACAAGGGCCGCATGACCTTCAACATCTACGTCTCGAAGGACAAGCCCCTAAGTCAGACCGACCTGCATGCGCTGTATGATTAGGAACAGACCCCCTCGGTCCCCCTGCTTAGGGGGAAGAACCAAGTCCAGGCAAAGTTCTCTGCCAAGGTAGGACAAACCAGTCCTCCCCCTAAGCAGGGGGAACGAGGGGGTCACCTGGTCCATCATGTCCTCCTATAACTACAAGGAAGGGTTAGGGATAGGGGTATGGGGGTAAAGGGGGACGAATGTCGGGACAAACGTCGGGACCTGGCGGGAGAGCAATTCTCCTGAAAGGAAATAGTCGGGGCTTAAAGCTCTACCCCGCCCCCCACAAAGGGGGCCGGGGCGAGCGCAGCCCCAGCAAGACTATTTCCAAGAGAATTGCTCTCAACGAAAGGTCGATAAAGAAAAAGAGAGTGTCTGTGATGGATGGATCCAGAGAGGCAGGGAAGGGAGAGGTCCAAGGTAGAGTAAGCTGGTGGACCTGCCTGCTCAAGCATGGACAAGCATGGACCAGCAAGGACGCGCATGGTCAAGCACGATCAAGCATGGACGAGGCGTGTGAACCCGCTTGGGCGAGGCGTACAAATTTTTGCCGTCGCGCCAATTTTGGCGCTGATGCGGCGCGAAAAAAACTGAGTGATCGAGCGAAAGCTCATAACCCGAGTAATAACCTAATAAACAACAAACAAAATGATTGAAGAAATCAAAACAGTCAGTACCGTAGAGGAGCTCTACAAGAGCAATGGGGCTCCCACGGGTGAAATTATCGTCGATGCCGTGGTTGACAATGTCAAGCGAACCACGACGCACTCCTCGGCCGACATCGCCCTCCTGCTGAAGGTGAAGAACCTGACGTGGCTGAGTGGTGCCATGCAGCTGCTGGTGGGACTGCCCCTGCAGGAATTCATCTTCCGCTGGCGTCTGATGCAGGCCATCGACCTGCTCGACAATCCCGAACTGTCGGTGGCCGAAGTGGCCAAGCGCACCGGATTCAGTAGCGAGAACTATCTCATCTCGGTCTTCCGCCGTCGCCTGGGCATTACTCCCTACGCCTACCGCAACGGCACCGTTCTCCGCAACGGCAGGTACCCCTTTAACCAATCGGCGCACGACCGCAAGATGCTCCTCAAAAAAGCTGCCGAACTCAAGTCGCGCAACGACGAGCCCGCTCTAGAAGCAGAATAACCCTTCTCCAATCGAGGCATACAGATTTCATCTACCAAATCTTTATCTTCCGCCCGGACCATACAGATTTCATCTACCAAACCTGTATGCCTCGCTTGGACCATACAGATTTCATCTACCAAATCTGTATGCCTCGCTTGGACCATACAGATTCCATCTACCAAATCTGTATGCCTCGCTCGGACCATACAGATTTCATCTACCAAATCTGTATGCCTCGCTTGGACCATACAGATTTCATCTACCAAATCTGTATGCCTCGCCTGGACCATACAGATTCTATCTACCAAATCTGTATGCCGCGCTCGGACCATACATATTCTATCTACCAAATCTGTATGCTTCGCTCGGACCATACAGATTTCATCTACCAAATCTGTATGCTCCTACAAGAGTATAAAGATTTCGCATATCAAATCTGTATGCTACATAATAAAGCAATGCAACACTAAAATCAGCGACTCGTTGGCGAATCGCTGAATTAAACTTTAAGAGTTTCAGAACCTTGGAAATGCCTGTGATTAATACGCTTGGTCGTGGATACCCTTGACAGCGCGACCACTAGGATCGTTCATGCCGGCGAAAGCCTTGTCCCACTCGAGGGCGATGGCGGTAGAGCAGGCGACACTGGCTTCGCTGGGGACGCTGCGTGCAGCCGAGTCGCTGGGGAAGTGTTCGGCAAAGATGGTTCGGTAATAATACTCTTCCTTGTTCTGAGGCGGATTGATGGGGAAGCGTTCGGCGGCATGCGCCATCTGTTCGTCGGTGACAGCTGCCGACGTGATGGCCTTGAGTGTGTCGATCCATGCATAGCCGACACCGTCGCTGAATTGCTCCTTCTGTCGCCAGGCTACTTCGTCGGGCAGGAGTTGGGCAAAGGTCTCGCGTAGGATCTTCTTCTCGATGGTTTTGCCCGGACACATCTTTGCTTTGGGGTTGGTACGCATAGCCACGTCGAGGAATTCCTTGTCGAGCATGGGCACACGTCCCTCGACACCCCATGCCGACAGGCTTTTGTTAGCACGCAGACAATCGTAGAGGTGGAGCTTCGAGAGCTTGCGGACGGTCTCTTCGTGGAAAGCCTGTGCCGAAGGGGCCTTGTGGAAGTAAAGGTAGCCGCCAAAGATTTCATCGGCACCTTCGCCCGACAGTACCATCTTGATGCCCATCGATTTGATGACACGAGCCAACAGATACATCGGAGTGGAGGCGCGGACGGTGGTGACATCGTAGGTCTCGATGAAGTAGATGACGTCGCGAATGGCATCTAGGCCCTCCTGAATGGTGTAGTTGATCTCGTGATGGACGGTGCCGATATGGTCGGCCACCAACTTGGCTTTCGCCAGGTCGGGCGCTCCTTTCAGTCCAACGGCAAAACTATGAAGGCGGGGCCAGTAGGCTTTGGTCCTGCTGTCGTCCTCAATTCGCATAGCGCTGTACTTTTCGGCTATGGCTGAAATGATTGATGAATCGAGGCCTCCGCTGAGCAAGACTCCGTAGGGGACATCGGACATCAGCTGACGCTTTACGGCAGCCTCCAGCGCATCATGGATGGCGTCGGCGCTTACCTCATTGTCTTTCACTGCATCGAATTGCATCCAGTCGCGACGGTAATATCGCTTCATGCCAGGCTCACGGCTCCAATAGTAATGCCCCGGCAGGAAGGGCTCGTATTGCTCGCATTGGCCTTCGAGGGCCTTCAGTTCAGAGGCAACATAGAGGGTGCCGTCGGCATCGTGGCCGATGTAAAGCGGTATGACACCAATGGGATCACGCGCAATAAGAAACTCGTCGCGTTCCTCGTCGTAGAGCACGAAAGCAAAGATGCCGCTCAGTTGTTCCAACATCTGAACTATCTGCTCGTCGTTGGGAGAGGGGTTAAGGAGAAGTCTTCGATAGAGGGCAAGAATCACTTCGCAATCGCTGCCTGTTTGGAACTCATATAGTCCGGCGTATTGTCTGCGAATCTCCAGATGATTATAAATCTCGCCATTGACAGCCAACACCTGCTTGCGATCGGGCGAGTAGAGGGGCTGCCCGCCACTCTCGGGGTCAACAATGCTCAATCGTTCATGGGCAAGAATGGCTGTGCCACCACAGTAGATTCCGCTCCAGTCGGGGCCGCGATGGCGTAATTTCTGACTCATTTTCAATGCTTTCTGGCGCAGAGGCTGTGTCTGCTCACTAACGTTCAAAATTGCTACTATACCACACATGGGAGGAGGGGGTTATAAGGGGTTAAGAAGGGTTCGAAGGGCTAAGAGGGGTTAAGAAGGGTTCGAAGGGTTAAGAGGGGTTAAGAGGGGTTCGAAGGGTTTGAGGGTTCAAAGATATGACAAATAGAGGTAGTTGGTCTCGGCTGGATACTCTGCGGCAAGGGTGTCAATCTGGTTGACGATGGGAACGATGCCGAATTCCTTTCGCCACGATCGGATCATCAGGCCGGCCTTTTCCATACTGGTGAAGGCTTCGAGCCCGAAGGCACGGGCAATCTGGAAGTCGGAGAATCCATAGACCTTGGCTGCATGAAGCAGAGCGACGAACTCGGGGTCTTCGAGGTATTCCATCAGCTCCGTCTTGTCCATCTCCAGGGCCATCTCGACCATTCCTGCCATCGACTGCAACTGCTGGTCGATCAGGACCAGATGCTTCAGTTTTTGGAGGAACCAGCGGTCGATCTTGGTCAGCTCATGGATCTGCTCGACGCTGTAGCCGATTTTCATCGCCTTAGCCACCACGAAAATGCGCATATCGGTGGGGTCATGCAGGGCAAATTGGATATCATGGATTTTGATCTCGTGATTTTCAACGAAGCCATGCATGCCCTGGCCTATCATGCGTAAGCCCTTTTGCAGCGATTCCTCGAACGTGCGTCCGATGGCCATCACCTCGCCCACGCTCTTCATCGACGAGCCAAGCTGGCGCTTCACGCCGTGGAACTTCGTCAAGTCCCAACGAGGTATCTTGCACACCACATAGTCGAGCGCCGGTTCGAAGAAGGCGCTGGTGGTTCGTGTCACGGCGTTCTTCAGTTCGAAGAGCCCGTAGCCCAAACCGAGTTTAGCTGCCACGAAGGCCAGCGGATAGCCTGTCGCCTTGCTTGCCAAGGCCGATGAACGGCTCAGACGGGCATTCACCTCGATGACGCGGTAGTCTTCCGAGAGCGGATCGAGAGCATATTGCACGTTGCATTCACCCACGATGCCGATGTGACGGATAATCTTGATGGCCAGTGCACGGAGCTTGTGATATTCGCTGTTCGACAGAGTCTGGCTAGGAGCTACCACGATGCTCTCGCCCGTATGGATGCCGAGTGGATCGAGGTTCTCCATGTTACATACAGTGATGCAGTTGTCGTAGCGGTCGCGCACAACCTCGTACTCGATCTCTTTCCACCCTTTTAGCGACTTCTCCACAAGAACCTGTGGAGAGAAAGAGAACGCCTCCTCAGCTTGAGCCAATAGTTCGTCGTCGCTTTCGCAGAAGCCCGAACCCAGACCGCCGAGGGCATAGGCGGCACGAAGGATGACGGGGAATCCCAGTTCATGAGCTGCCCGCTGCACCTCTTCGATGGTGCTGCAAGCCTCGCTCTTGATGGTCTTCACCCCAATCTCATCCAGACGGCGTACGAAGAGGTCGCGGTCCTCCGTGTCGATGATGGCTTCGACCGGTGTGCCTAATACCCTCACGCCATAACGTTCGAGCACGCCACGGTGGTAGAGTTCTACGCCGCAGTTGAGAGCGGTCTGACCGCCGAACGAGAGCATGATGCCATCTGGTCGCTCCTTCTCGATGACACGTTCGACGAAATCGGCCTGTACAGGTTGGAAATATATCGTGTCGGCCACATCCTGCGAGGTCTGCACCGTTGCGATGTTGGGATTGATGAGCACCGTGTGTATGCCTTCCTCTTTCAGGGCTTTCAATGCCTGAGCACCACTGTAGTCAAACTCTCCCGCCTGACCAATCTTCAAGGCACCGCTGCCCAGGATGAGCACCTTTGTGAGGTTTGAGGGGTTTGAGAGGTTTGAGGGGTTTGAGAGGGTTGAGGGGTTTGAGAGGTTTGAGAGGGTTGAGGGGTTGAAAGGTTTTGCAGAACCGTTAATCAGAGAAACAAACTCGTCAAACAGGAACTCGGTATCGACGGGACCGCTGCAGGCTTCGGGATGGAACTGAGCAGAGAACCACGGCTTGGTCTTATGTCGTATGCCCTCGTTCGAACCGTCGTTCATGTTTACGAAGAGCGGTTCCCAGTCGGCGGGCAATGTCGAGTCATCCACTGCATAACCGTGGTTCTGCGAGGTTATGAAACACTGCGTGCTGCCTACCTTCTGCACAGGCTGGTTGTGGCTGCGATGACCGTATTTAAGTTTGTATGTTTTGGCCCCTGCCGCACGAGCCAGCAACTGGTTTCCAAGGCATATACCCATACAAGGCTTTACATCTTTGTTACTTAGGAACGTGCGGATATGCGCCACCGTCGTGCCGCATAGCTCAGGGTCGCCAGGCCCATTGGCCAGGAAGAGGGCATCGAAATCCAACTGATTGAAATCGTAGTCCCATGGCACGCGCACCACCTCGATGCCACGTTTGAGCAGGCATCGGATGATATTGGCTTTCACACCGCAATCGACAAGAACGACACGCTTGGGGTACGAAGAGTTTGAAGGGTTTGAGAGGTTTGAGGAGTTTGAAAGGTTTGAGGGGTATGGAGGATAGGTGATAACTTCCTTGCAGCTTACCTTTGCCACCCAGTTCACACTTCCGTAGTCTTCGAGTTTGCTATGTTGCACCTCGTTGACATTGTCCAGCATCACCACACGACCCATCATCACACCGCGCTCCCTGAGTAGTTTCGTCAATCTTCGCGTGTCGATGCCCGTTAGGGCAGGGATGTGCTCGCGTTTCAACCAGGAAGCCAACGACTCCTTCGCATTCCAGTGAGAATAGGTCTCGGAATAATCGGCCACAATCAGGGCCTTGGCATGAATCCGTTCGCTCTCCATGAATAGGGGCAGACCGTCGGCGCCTATGCCGGTGTCGGGCACGCCGTAGTTGCCTATCAGCGGATAGGTGGTCACCAAAATCTGTCCCGCGTAGCTAGGGTCGGTCAGACTTTCCGGATAGCCTGTCATCGCTGTGTTGAACACTACTTCTCCAGTTGTATCGGCATCGTAGCCGAACGACCAGCCGAAGAATTGACTGCCATCGTCAAGTATAAGTTTGGCTTGTTTCATCGATTATAATTGCAGTTTCAATTTTTTCTCCACATAGTTCACAAATGCCTGGTTCACCATCCTTATGCCGCCAGGAGTGGGATAATGACCCGTGAAATACCAGTCGCCCAGGTGGTTGGGACAAGCCTTATGCAGACCTTCGATGCTCTGAAAAACCAGCTCGATGTGCGCCTGCATACCTTTGGGGCGCAGCATTTCCACAATCATAGGGTTGATTTCGTCCACGGTGAATGGTTCGTAGATGCCGCGAACATGATTGGCCGTCAATGGTTCTGTCTTGCATTTCCGATAGGTTTCGGCAATAACCTGTTCCATACCCCGTTCCTTGATGAGGGCGATGGCAGCACGAAATGCGCAGAGCTCTTCGAGGCTCGGCATGTCGATGCCGTAGTAGTCGGGATAGCGGATTTGCGGAGAGCTCGAGACCATCACAATCTTTTTGGGGTGCAGACGGTCGAGAATTTTGAAGATGCTCTCCTTGAGCGTCGTGCCGCGCACGATGGAGTCGTCGATAATGACCAGGTTGTCCTCGTAGGGCTGGAGTGAGCCGTAGGTGATGTCATAGACGTGGGCGGCAAGGTCGTTGCGCTCGGCACCATCGCTGATGAAGGTGCGCAGCTTGATGTCCTTCCATACAACTTTCTCTGTTCGTACGTTGTGGTCGAGTTTCCTGATACCGTCGGTCATTCCGTAGAAGGCCACCTCGGCCGTATTGGGGATATATGAAAAGACGGTATGCTCCACGTCATGGTCGATGGCTTGCAGGATAGCGGGAGTGAGCTGTTCTCCCAGGCATTTGCGTTCGTTGTAGATGTCGCGGTCGGAACCACGGCTGAAGTAGATGCGTTCGAAGCTGCATGCCTTGGTCTCTTGCGCGGGGAGGATCTGTTCAAGACAGGATTCGCCACCTTGACGTACGATGAGCGATTGTCCGGGCATTAGTTCATGGATGTCTTCGGCTGCAAGATCAAAACATGTCTGGATGACCGGACGTTCGCTAGCCAGTACGACAATCTCGTCGTTCTGATACCAGAATGCAGGGCGGATACCCCATGGGTCGCGAACGGCAAACATCTCGCCACTGCCGGTCAATCCGCACATCACATAACCTCCGTCGAAGTGTGGCATCGAGGTCTTCAGCACGTTGGATATCTGAAGGTTTTGCTCGATGTAACGGGTGATATCGGTGTCTTCCAATCCCTTTTCCTTGGCTTCGACATACAGCCGTTCCACTTCTCGATCCAAACGGTGGCCCATCAGTTCCAACGAGATGTATGCATCTCCATAGAAACGGGGCGATTGTCCTTGTCGCGTCAGTGACTGGAAGACTTCCTCCATGTTGGTCATGTTGAAGTTGCCGCACAGACACAGGTTCTTGGCACGCCAGTTGTTGCGGCGCAGGAAAGGATGCACATACTGAAGTCCGCTTTTCCCAGTGGTGGAGTAGCGCAGATGCCCCATGTAGAGCTGTCCTGCAAAAGAGTCGTCGATATGCCGGAAGATCTCAGTGATGGCATCTTTGCCCAATGCGCGTTCGCGGAACATGTATTCCTCGCCGATGGGGGCATCGAGGTTGACGCAGGCAACGCCAGCGCCCTCTTGGCCTCGATTATGCTGTTTCTCCATCATCAGGTAGAGCTTGTCGAGACCATATCGCCAGGTGCCGTACTTCTGCACGTAGTAGGACAGAGGCTTCAACAGGCGTATCAATGCCACTCCACACTCATGCTTGAGCTGTTCCATCGATGCAGGCTTTGACAAACGACATAAACAATGGATGGGGATGGAGCACTGTCGAGGAGTATTCGGGATGGAACTGTGTGCCGATGTACCATCGGAGAGTCGGTATCTCGACAATCTCGACCAGATGCGAATCGGGGTTGAAGCCCACGCACTTCATCCCGTTGCTTTCGTACTCGACCTGATAGCGGTCGTTGAACTCATAGCGGTGGCGATGACGTTCCTTCACGAGCGTTGCCCCATCGTATGCCTCCCAGACACGGCTACCTTTAGCCAGTTCGCAGTCGTAAGCTCCCAGTCGCATCGTGCCGCCCATCTGTGTGATGTTCTTCTGCTCTTCCATCATGTCGATGACGTTGTGTGGCGTCGTGGCATCCATCTCGCTGCTGTTGGCATCGGAATAGCCGAGCACATTGCGTGCAAACTCTATTACCATCATCTGCATGCCAAGGCAGATGCCGAAGGTGGGGACGTCGTGCGTGCGTCCATATTCGGCAGCGATGATCTTTCCCTCGATGCCACGTTGGCCGAAACCGGGGCAGATGACGATGCCCGCCATGCTGCTCAGGTGTTCGGCCACATTCTCGCGGGTAATCTCCTCGCTGTTGATGAAGTGCAGTTTGACTTTTACATCGTTATAGATGCCTGCCAGGTTCAGGCTCTCGCGAATGCTCTTGTAGGCATCCTGCAGATTGTATTTCCCGACCAGGCCGATATGCTCCTCGCGTGTGGCATGGCGCTGCTTGTCGAGGAAGGCATGCCAGCGTTGCATGGCGGGAGTCTCGCCCACGGGAATGCCTATCTTGCGAAGGATGGCGGCATCGAGGCCCTGTCGTTGCATGCTCACAGGCACCTCGTAGATGCTGGGCATATCCTCGCTCTGCACCACGCATTCGAGATCGACGTTGCAGAACGAGGCCACCTTCATGCGCAGGGCGTCGTCGAGGTGTCGCTCCGTACGCAGCACGAGGATGTCGGGTTGGATACCCATCGACTGCAGTTCCTTTACGGAGTGCTGCGTGGGTTTGGTCTTCAGTTCCTCGGCGGCTTTCAAATAAGGCACGTAGGTGAGGTGCACGCAGACGGCGTTCCTGCCCAGTCGCCAACGCAGCTGACGGATCGCCTCCATGAACGGTGCACTCTCGATATCACCTATCGTGCCACCCACTTCGGTGATTACAAAGTCGAGCTGCTCGTCCTTTTCATCTTCCCGCAGCATACACCTTTTGATCTCATCCGTGATGTGGGGAACCACCTGAATCGTCTTGCCCAGATAGTCGCCATGACGCTCACGGTCGATGACTGTCTTGTAGATGCGCCCTGTGGTAATTGAATTGTGGCGTGTGGTATGAATACCAGTGAACCGTTCGTAATGTCCCAGATCGAGGTCGGTCTCCATGCCGTCGAAAGTGACGTAACACTCGCCATGCTCGTAGGGGTTAAGCGTCCCTGGATCGATGTTGATGTAGGGATCGAACTTCTGAATGGTAACTTTGTAACCACGGGCCTGCAGCAGTTTGCCGATGCTGGCCGAGATGATGCCTTTCCCCAATGAGGAAACCACACCGCCCGTGACGAAAATGAATTTTGTTTCCATGATCTATTTTTGTTTCTTCTCTCTAATATGCTCTTCGTACTCTGCCAACTCGCGCTCGCCGATGTGGGCCAAGCCGTAATGTTCGTCATGTTGCGAGAAGTCGAGACCCACATTCTCGCTGTAGGATGATACGCGCATAGGAATGAGGCTGTCGATGAGTTTGTAGCCCAACCAGCTCATGGCAAATGTATAGATTATCACGATGCCGATGGCAAGCAGGTGATAAAGGAAAATGACGAAGCCGTCCCACGTACCTGCGATGAGGCCCTCCTGGATGAAAATGCCCGTTAGCACTGTGCCGAAAATGCCGCCAGTGCCGTGAGTGGGGAATACGTCAAGCGCGTCATCAATTCGGGAATGCGAACGCCAATAGACAGCGACGTTGCAGATGAGCGTAATGACGAACGCGATGAAGATGCTCTGTCCCACGGTGACATATCCTGCCGATGGCGTGATGGCTACCAGACCGACTACGCAACCTACTGCAGCACCCATGGCCGACGGCTTGCGACCGCGCAGACAGTCGAAGAATATCCATGTCATCATCGCTGTGGCCGATGCCGTGTTGGTGTTTAGAAAAGCCTTCACTGCCTGTCCGTCGGCATGGAGCGAAGAACCCGCATTGAAGCCAAACCAACCGAGCCACAACATCGCTGCACCAAGCAGCACGAAGGGGATATTGGCGGGTTCGCTCTTCAGAGTCTCAGCCTTGCGTCTGCCCAGGAAAATGGCCCCCGCAAGCGCTGCTACACCCGAAGATGCATGTACCACAATACCGCCAGCAAAATCTACTACGCCCCAACGCATGAAGAGCCCCTCTGGATGCCACGTCATGTGGGCCAATGGGCAATAAATGACGAAGAAAAAGAACATCATGAAGAACATGTAGGCTGAGAAGCGGACACGTTCGGCAAACGACCCCGTGATAAGCGATGGCGTGATGATGGCAAACTTCATTTGGAATAGAGCAAACAACGCCAGAGGTATGGTTGCACCACCTAATATGTCGCCTGCGGGAGTTGTATAGACCTTGCCTCCCACACCGTGGAACATTAGGAATGACAGTGGATTCCCAATTACGCCACCAATGTCATCGCCGAAGCAAAGCGAGAAGCCAACGGCCACCCATAGCACTGAAATCAGTCCCATGGCAATGAATGACTGCAGCATCGTCGATATTACGTTCTTCGCACCTACCATGCCACCATAGAAGAATGACAGTCCAGGTGTCATCATCAATACGAAAATCGTGGCCGTGATGAGCCATGCCACGTCGGCAGCAGAAATAACTGACCAGTCACACTCAAATGACGGTTCACCTACGAATACACCCGCTATGGCAATCAACGTCATCGCCGTCATCAGGATCATCCAACGTCTTTTTTTCTTCATACCTTATAGAATAAAAGTTGTAACAAATTGAGCTTTTGGATTCACGGCTGAAGCGTGAATCCAAAAACGAAGTAAGCTTTCTGGGCACAGGGGTTGGCAGTGACCTGTCCGAAGACGGGTATCGAGAACGAGTCGGTCACCTTGATGTCCTTTGTGGCCTTCAGCGTGAGGTCGGTGATGGCGAATCCAGAGGTGCCGTAGAAGTCGGTGGCAAAGGGGACGGCTCCCGCCGTAGCGGACCAGTCAACTGAAGCAAGTTTGAAGGGCACTGTCGCTTCAAAGTAACTGCTATAGGCACGCTCTCCATCCTTGTTCACTCCATCGTTGCCCGCAATGTTGGTGTACCACTGCAGGGAAACCGGACTGAAGTCGTAGCCGATGTTGGCCTCATACACGTGGTTAGTGCCGTGGGCATCGTATTTGAAATAACGAGCCTCGGGGTCAAGACCTGCGTTAAACCAGTAGTCGGTGATGCCGATATTGAAGCCGCCAGCTGTGTATGCAAGTGTCAGGTCAAACTCTTTCGTATCGTCAGAATCGGATAGTCCTACGCTTCCCCAGGCTGACAGACTCAGTCCCTTGTATTCTATGCCCAGTGCCGGTTGGAGCGAAACGTTTCCCAAGTCCTGACCACGCCAGATATACTGACTCACTACATCCGCTGCTATTGTTGTCTCTACTTGTGCATGGGTGGTCGCTCCTGCGACCAAACCCAATGCGAATAATAATATTTTTTTCATAGCTTCATTTTCTAAAATCTTACAGCATAATTAGTTATAGCATGCTTCGCCGTGCTCGTAGATATCGAGACCTTCTTCCTCCACACGCTTTCCAACACGCAAGCCGTGCGCCTGCTTGATTCCATAAAACAAGGCAAAGCCACAGGCAGCTGCCCAGAGGTCAATCACGAGAATGCCAAAGCACTCTGCTCCGAAGAATCCCCAACCAAAGCCATAGAACGCACCGTTGGTCGTGGAGAGCAAGCCTGTCATCAATGTGCCGAGGATGCCACACACGCCATGTACTGACGATGCTCCAACAGGGTCGTCGATGTGTAGCTTGTGATCAATAAACTCGATGGCAAAAACAAGTACAATACCACAGACAAGGCCGATGATGACAGCGCCTAGTGGAGAAACAAGGTCACAACCCGCCGTGATACCCACGAGACCTGCCAGCACGCCGTTCAGCGTCAGTGAGAGCGATGGCTTGCCATATTTCAGCCAAGTGAGGAACATGGTAGCTACACCACCTGCAGCAGCTGCAAGGTTGGTAGTCAGGAACACATGAGAGATAGCGATACGGTTCACCTCACCTGAGGCAGCTAACTGCGAGCCTGGGTTGAAACCGAACCAACCGAGCCAAAGAATGAATACACCCAGCGAAGCCAGTGTAAGGTTGTGTCCTGGGATGGCACGGCTTTTACCGTCGGTAGAGTATTTGCCGATACGAGGACCGAGAGCCATCGCACCAATCAAAGCCAGTACGCCACCCACGCTGTGAACGATAGCCGAACCTGCAAAGTCGTGGAACACATCACCGAATGTGCTCATCATAAACGAGTCGGCAGCATCATTGCAGAGCCAACCTCCTCCCCACGTCCAATGTCCCTCGATGGGGTAGATGAACAATGAGATGACTGCACTGTAGATGAGATACATCGAGAACTTGGTGCGCTCGGCCATAGCACCGCTTACAATGGTGGCAGAAGTGGCACAGAATACGGTCTCGAAGATCAGGAAACCCTCGACGGGCAGATCGCCTTTGTAGAAGCTGAGGTCTCCCCAGTTAGGTGCGCCGATGAAACCTGCGCCCTCGCTTCCGAACATGAATCCGAAGCCGATGAAAAAGAATAGGAGGGAGCCGAACATAAAGTCCACAAAGTTCTTCATCAGGATGTTGGCCGTGTTCTTACTGCGGGTAAATCCAGCCTCGCACAAAGCAAATCCCGGCTGCATCCAGAAAACCAACATGGCTGCCAATAGCATCCATACTGTATCGAGTGATAATCCAATTTCGTTCATAACAATAATACCTTAAATAGTAAAACCAATAATTGTTTAAAAAAGACTAATAAGCAAGGAATAACAAAAATGTAATTGCACTATGATAAAAGCTATGTAATCCTATTTCTTGTCTCTGATCACGTTGTCCCCATGCTCGCCCGTACGTATAGAGTAGGTGTCAAGCACGTCACTCACGAAAATGCGTCCGTCACCTATCTCGCCGGTATGAGCCACACGTAGGATTACCTTGACGGTAGGTTCCAGAAAGAAATCGCGACAGACAATGGTGATCGCTACACGTTCAATCACGTCGGTTGAATACTGAACGCCACGATAGATGCGTTCCTGTCGACTTTGTCCGATGCCATGTACATCGTGATACTCAAACCAGTCAATGTCAGACGAGAGCAGGGCTTCCTTGACTTCTTCAAACTTAGTCTTACGGATAATTGCTTCAATTTTTTTCATACACGAATGAATTTAGTTTGTTGAGCGTCCATTTAGTCATTGCAATGATTTTTTCGATGGCAAAGGTAGTGTGTTTTGTAGAAAATGAAAAATTTTTGCAATATTTTTTTATAGTTTAGCTGCAATTATCCACAAATTCTATAGTTTTTGCGTTATTTTGCTATCTAGATTTGATATTTCTGTAAAAAAGAAACCAAAATACACGCATTTTTGGTAAATTGACAAAAATATTTTGGTTTTGATGACAATATTCTTTTCCTTTGCACCGTAAAAACTAAGAAATGTAAGATAAAATAGCTTTTATGAGAAAGAAGATACGTTTTACGAAGATGCATGGAGCCGGCAACGACTACATCTATATATATACGAATATAAATGATATAGATGACCCAGCGGCGGCCGCCCTTGCATGGAGCGATCGGCATAAAGGCATCGGTAGTGATGGCATCGTGCTCATCGGGCCTGCAACACTTGCCGAGAAAGCCGATTTCTCGATGCGCATCTTCAATGCCGACGGTTCGGAGGCCATGATGTGCGGCAACGCCAGCCGATGCGTGGGCAAGTATCTTTATGAGAGGCGATTCACCACCCTTACCCAAATTCGATTGCATACTCTCTCAGGTGTTAAGGTTCTCAACCTGCATCTTACCCCACAAGACACCGTCGACAGTGTGACCGTCGATATGGGTGAACCCGTTCTCGTCAATGACTTGCAATTCTTGCCCGATAAAGCACCCCTTCCCCAGGGCATCTTTGTTTCGATGGGCAATCCGCATTATGTCATCTTTGTAGATGATGTGGAGACAATGGATGTTGCTGCTAAAGGGTCGCGATTGGAACACCACGCTGCGTTTCCCCAACGAGCTAACATCGAATTTGCCGAAATGCGTCCTGACGGCATTCGGGTGCGAGTTTGGGAGCGCGGCAGTGGCATTACCATGGCCTGCGGCACCGGTGCATGCGCAACTACAGTTGCAGCTGCCATGGCTGGACGAGCCGATCGCTCAAGCCATATCATCATGGATGGGGGCGAACTTGACATCGAATGGCGCGAGTCCGACGGTCATGTATATATGACAGGTGGCGCCGAGTTCGTCTTCGACGGAGAGATCGAGGAGTGAAATCGAGAAAAGAAACAATATGATCAACGAAAACTACATCAAGTTGCCAAGCGCATACCTCTTTGCGGAAATTGCCCAAAGGGTGAAATCTTTCAAGGCAGAGCATCCTGAGGCTGAAATCATCAGTCTCGGCATCGGCGACGTCACCCAACCCTTGGCTCCCGTTGTGGTGCAGGCCATCCACAAGGCTGCCGACGAAATGGCGCAAGTGGCCTCGTTCCGTGGTTATGGTCCCGAACGTGGCTACGACTTCCTGCGTCAGGCAATCGTGGAGAACGATTTCCGCGCACGTGGTATCGACATCTCGTCCGACGAAGTTTTTGTTAGCGACGGTGCCAAGAGTGACACGGGCAACTTTCAGGAACTGTTGGGACTGGACGTGCGCATCGCCGTCACCGATCCCGTCTATCCCGTCTATGTGGATTCCAACGTCATGGGCGGTCGAGGCGGCGCGTTGGAAGCCAACGGACGATGGACGAATATCGTCTATCTACCCTGCACGGCCGAGAATGGCTTCGTACCCGATCTGCCTCTCGAGCATGTGGATGTCATCTATCTGTGCTATCCCAACAACCCCACTGGTACGACGCTTACCCGCAAACAGTTGAAACGCTGGGTAGATTACGCCATTGAGCAGGATGCGCTCATCCTCTTCGATGCCGCCTACGAGGCTTATATTCGTAGTGACGATGTACCGCACAGCATCTTCGAGATTGAAGGCGCACGCCAATGTGCCGTGGAGTTCCGTTCCTATTCGAAGACCGCAGGCTTCACAGGCATCCGCTGCGGCTACACGGTGGTCCCCACGACACTGATGCTGCGAACGGTTTCGGGTGAGCGCATCGCGCTCAATCCTTTGTGGAACCGTCGTCAATGCACCAAGTTCAACGGTACAAGCTACATCAGCCAGCGAGCCGCCGAGGCTATCTACACCCCCGAAGGCAAGGCACAGGTGCAGGCTACCATCGACTACTACATGCAGAATGCCGGACTGATACGCCAGACACTTTCTTCCCTTGGCCTTACGGTCTTTGGCGGTACGGATGCTCCCTATTTGTGGGTTCGAACGCCTCGCGGCATGTCCTCATGGGCATTCTTCGACGAGTTGCTCCGAAAAGCTCATGTGGTCTGTACCCCGGGTGCAGGGTTCGGCCCATCGGGCGAAGGCTACATCCGACTGACGGCTTTCGGACAGCATGAAGCTACGGTAGAGGCTTTGAAACGAATGAAAGAAAGGTTATAAGGTTATTGGATTACAAGGTTGTGAGGTTAGAAGTTATCAGGTTGTAAGGTTAATTGGTATGAAAAATCAAGGTTTATACGACAAATCCTACGAGCACGATTCATGTGGCGTGGGCATGGTGGTGAACATTCATGGCGGCAAGAGCCACGAGCTGGTCGATAATGCGCTAAGGGTGCTTGAGAACATGGAGCACCGTGGAGCTGAGACACGCGACAAGACGGGCGACGGCGCCGGCATTATGGTGCAAATCCCCCATGAGTTCATCTTGTTGCAGGGCATCCCAGTACCCGAAAAGGGTCGATACGGCACGGGAATGGTGTTTATGCCCAAAGATAAACAGGCCCAGGAGAGGATCCTGAGCGTGATGATCGAGGAGACCGAACGCGAAGGACTGTCACTGATGCACGTCCGTACGGTACCCACATGCCCCGAAGCATTGGGTGCAGCGGCACGCGAGGTAGAGCCCGACATCAGGCAGATATTCGTGACAGGTGTGAGCGAGCAGCAGGCTCCCACGCTCGATTGCATATTGTATAAGATAAGGAAAAGGATCGAGAACCGCATAGCCGACAAGGACTTCTACATCTGTTCCCTGTCAAGCAAGAACATCATCTACAAGGGAATGCTCACAAGCGGGCAACTGCGTCGTTATTACCCCGACCTGTCAAACCCCTATTTCACGAGCGGACTGGCATTGGTACACTCACGATTCAGCACCAATACCTTCCCCACCTGGTCGTTGGCTCAGCCCTTCCGTCTTTTGGCGCATAATGGCGAGATCAACACCATTCGCGGCAATCGCGGTTGGATGAAGGCACGTGAGAGTGTGCTCAACAGTAAGGCTTTGGGCGACATCAGCGACCTGCGACCCATCGTGCAGGAAGGCATGAGCGACTCGGCCAGTCTCGACAACGTGTTCGAATTCCTGACGATGAGCGGACTGTCGCTGGCGCAGGCCATGGCCATCCTGGTGCCTGAGAGTTTCAACGACAAGAACCCCATTTCGAGCGATCTGAAGGCGTTCTACGAATATCATTCGATACTGATGGAGCCATGGGACGGTCCCGCCGCATTGCTCTTCAGCGATGGTCGTTATGCAGGCGGCATGCTCGATCGCAACGGCCTGCGTCCCAGTCGCTACACCATCACCAAGGGTGGCATGATGGTCGTGGCCAGCGAGGTGGGTGTGATGGACTTTGAGCCGGGCGATGTGGTGAGCAAAGGGCGTCTGCAGCCTGGAAAGATCCTGCTCATCGACACGCAGGAGGGTCGCATCTATTACGATGGCGAGATCAAGGAACAATTGGCCAAGGCGCATCCTTATCGCGACTGGCTGAACGAGAACCGGGTGCAACTGGAGAAGCTGAAGAGCGGGCGACACGTCGATAACGGCGTGAGCGACCTTGGGCGAAAGCTCGTCACCTTCGGTTTCGGACAGGAGGACATCGACCGCACTATCATCCCCATGGCCACTGCCGGACAGGAACCCGTGGCTGCCATGGGCAACGATACACCGCTGGCCGTCGTCAGCGATCGTCCGCAGGTACTATTCAACTACTTTCGTCAGCAGTTTGCCCAGGTGACCAATCCTGCCATCGACCCCATCCGCGAAGAACTGGTGATGAGCCTCACCGAATACATCGGTGCCGTGGGCACCAACATCTTGACACCCGATGCCAGCAACTGCAAGATGGTGCGTCTGCCCCAGCCCGTGCTCACCAACACCCAGCTCGATATACTTTGCAACATCCGATACAAGGGATTCAGGTCCATCAAACTCCCGATGACCTGCCCGCTCCCCATCTCGTCTTTGAGCAAGGAGCCCGACTACGAGAAGGCTGGAGAGAACCTACGCACGGCTCTCGACCGTCTCTGCAAGGATGCGGAAAAGGCGGTCGATGAAGGCTTCAACTACATCATCCTCACCGACAAGATTGAACCTTCGTCCCAGGAAGGAACCCTCGACAAGCAGTTCTTCATCCCATCGCTGTTGGCCGTCTCTGCCGTGCATCATCATCTGATCGGTGTGGGCAAGCGTGTGCAGACTGCTTTGATTGTCGAGAGTGGCGAGATACGCGAAGTGATGCATGCCGCCCTACTGCTGGGCTATGGTGCAAGCGCCATCTGTCCGTACATCACCTTCGCCGTGCTTGACGACCTGGTGAAGCGACACAAGATACAAGAAGAGTACACCACTGCCGAGAAGAACTACATCAAGGCCGTCGATAAGGGTCTGAAGAAGATCATGTCGAAGATGGGCATTTCGACCATCCGCAGCTACCGTGGGGCGAAGATCTTCGAGAGCATCGGTTTGAGCGAAGAGCTCCTGAATCGCTATTTCGGCACGGAGGTGAGCACCATCGGCGGCATCGGACTGAAGGAGATAGCCCGCGATGCCATCCGTCTGAGCCTATCGGGTGACGAGGATTTGCAGAACAACGGACAGTTCTCCTACAGGAAGGATGGCATCCTCCACGCCTGGAATCCCGAAACCATCGCCCGCCTGCAGATTGCCACCCGCCTCGGTTCGTATGCGAAATTTAAGGAGTGGGCCCAGTTGGTGAACGAGAAGGAGAAGCCTATCTTCCTTCGCGACTTTCTCGGTTGGAAGAAGAGCCCGTCGCCAGTTCCCCTCGACGAGGTGGAACCCGTGGAGAGCATCGTACGCCACTTCGTCACCGGCGCCATGTCGTTCGGTGCCCTCAGCATCGAGGCACACGAGGCACTTGCCCTGGCCATGAACCGATTGGGAACACGAAGCAACACCGGCGAGGGCGGCGAGGACAATGCCCGTTACCATACTTCGGTCGATGGGGTGAGCCTCAGCAGCAAGACCAAACAGATTGCCAGCGGACGCTTCGGTGTCACTGCCGAATATCTGGTCAATGCCGAAGAGATACAGATTAAGGTTGCCCAAGGTGCCAAGCCTGGTGAGGGTGGACAACTGCCCGGCTTCAAGGTGAACAAGATCATTGCCAAGACGCGCAACGCCATCCCCGGCATCTCGCTCATTTCGCCCCCACCTCATCACGACATCTACAGCATCGAGGACCTGGCCCAACTCATCTTCGACCTGAAGAACATCAACCCTGAGGCTGCCGTGAGTGTGAAGCTGGTAGCTGAAAGCGGCGTGGGAACCATCGCTGCCGGCGTTGCCAAGGCCAAGGCCGACCTCATCGTCATCAGTGGTGCCGAAGGTGGAACAGGAGCCTCACCCGCCAGTTCAATGCGCTTTGCAGGCATTTCACCCGAAATAGGCCTTGCCGAAACCCAGCAGACGCTCGTCCGCAACGGTCTCCGCAACCAGGTGCGACTTCAGACCGACGGCCAACTGAAGACTGCCAAGGACGTCGTCATCATGGCGATGCTCGGCGCCGACGAGTTCGCATTCGGCACGTTGCCGCTCATCGTCCTCGGTTGTGTGATGATGCGCAAATGCAACACCAACACCTGTCCCGTCGGTGTAGCTACGCAGGATGAACGCCTCCGTGCACGCTTCATGGGACGTGCCGACTATGTGGTCAACTTCTTCACGTTCCTCGCCCAGCAGGTAAGGGAGTATCTCGCCGAAATGGGCATTCGACACCTGAAAGACATCATCGGTCGTACCGACCTCATCGTCGTAGATACCGAACATGCCACCGACAAGCAGAAGACCATCGACTTCGCACGTCTACTGCATCAACCCGACACCGACCGTCCCCTCTATTGGGATCGCGGCTCGTTTACGAAGGTTGCGGGTGTGAAGGACGAGGAGATCATTGCCGCAGCACAGAAGGCCATCGACCATCAGGAGGAAGTGACGCTCGACTACGCCATTCGCAATACCGATCGCGCCACCACCACGATGCTCTCGGGCATCATCGCTAGGCGTTACGGCGAGCAAGGATTGCCCGACGGCACCATCAACATCAAGTTCAAGGGCTCGGCTGGCCAGTCGTTCGGTGCGTTTGCCGTCCGTGGTCTTAACCTTAAGCTCGAAGGCGAGACCAACGACTACTTCGGAAAAGGCCTCAGCGGCGGTCGCATCAGCATCCTGCCACCTTCCCGTTCGAGCGACACCTTCCACGCCGAAGAGAATATCATTGCAGGCAATACCGGACTCTATGGTGCCACCAGTGGCGAACTTTACGTCAACGGTCGTGTGGGCGAACGTTTCGGCGTACGCAACTCGGGAGCCATCGCCGTCATCGAGGGTGCAGGCGACCATTGCTGCGAATACATGACCGGTGGACGCGTCGTGGTGCTCGGTGAAACGGGCCGCAACTTTGCCGCAGGTATGTCGGGAGGCGTGGCCTACGTCTATGACCCCAAACATACGTTCGACTACTTCTGCAACATGGACATGGTCGAGCTCTCGCTCATCGAGGACAGCGTTTCGCGCAAGGAACTGCTCGAGCTCATCCGTCAGCATTATCTCCACACCGGCTCCGCCCTCGCAGGCCGCATGCTCGACAACTGGCCGCGCTACGTCGAGGATTTCATCCAAGTGGTGCCCATCGAGTACAAGCGCGTCCTCCAGGAGGAGCAGATGGCAAAGCTCCAGCAGAAGATTGCCGATATCAGCCGCGATTACTGATTCACCTCAAACCACTCGAACCCTTCAAACTCTCAAACCCAACTCCTCAATATGGGAAACCCAAAAGCATTTCTTACCGTTCCGCGCAAAGAGGCCGGATATCGCCCCATTCACGATCGCATCCACGATTATGGCGAAGTCGAACAGACGTTGAACACCCGTGACCGTCAGGAACAAGCCTCACGTTGCATGGACTGTGGCGTTCCCTTCTGCCATTGGGCCTGTCCGCTTGGCAACAAAGACCCCGAATGGAACGACGCCCTCTACCGAGGCGAATGGGAAACGGCCTACAAGCTGCTCACCAAGACCAACCCCTTCCCCGAGTTCACAGGCCGCATCTGCCCCGCCCTCTGCGAGAAGGCGTGCGTGCTCTACCTGACCACAGGCGAAGCCGTGACCAACCGCGAGAACGAGGGTGCCATTGTCGAACGTGCCTTCACCGAAGGCTATGTCACCATTGAGCACCCCATCCGCAACGGCAAGCGCGTTGCCGTGGTCGGCAGCGGTCCCTCTGGCCTTGCAGCCGCCAATGCCCTCAACCATAAAGGCTGCGAAGTGACCGTCATCGAGAAGAACGAAGCCGCTGGAGGCCTGCTGCGCTATGGCATTCCCAACTTCAAGTTGAATAAGAAGATCATCGACCGCCGCATCGACGTGATGCAGCAGGAAGGTGTCGTGTTCCGCTACGGCGAGGAAGTCACGTCGGTGGATGCGTTGGCCGAACAATACGATGCCGTCGTGCTCGCCACCGGCACCCCCACGGCCCTCGACCTCAAGGTGCCGGGCAGGGAACTGAAAGGCGTTCACCTTGCCCTTGAACTGCTCTCCCAACAGAACCGCGTGCTCGCTGGCATGGATTTCGCCCCCGACCAGCGCATCACGGCCAAGGGCAAGAACGTCCTCGTCATCGGCGGCGGCGATACCGGCTCCGACTGCATCGGCACTGCACATCGCCAGGGAGCCCTCTCCGTCACGCAAATCGAGATCATGCCCAAGCCTCCCGTCGGACACAATCCCTCCACGCCCTGGCCCTTCTGGCCCGTCATCTTCAAGACCACCTCGTCGCACGAAGAAGGTTGCGAACGCCGCTGGAACATCAACACGCTGGAGTTTCTGGGAGAAAACGGACAGCTCACAGGCGTCCGCGTCCAGCCCATCGACTGGAAACCCAATCCCGAGGGTGGCCGTCCTATCATGGTTGAAGCAGGCGAGCCCGAGGTCATCAAGGCCGAGCTTGTACTCCTCGCCATGGGCTTCCTCAAGCCCGTCCATCCCACCTATCCCAAAAATGTATTCGTGTGCGGCGATTCAGCCAATGGTGCCTCCCTGGTCGTAAGGGCCATCGCCTCTGGCTTGCAAACCGCCGAAAAGGTGATGCAAGCGCTCTAAGAGCTCGGAAATCTCTGATTACTCCGAGTACTCCGATTACTCCGAGAATTCCGATCACTCCGAAAAACCCCGAAAAATTTCCAATTACTCCAAACAATAAAATTTTATCATTATGGCAAACGAACTAAGATTCCAAGTTGTCGGCGAAGCTTTCAAGAAGAAACCGCTCGACGTGGCAGCACCTGCCGAGAGACCTGCAGAGTACTTTGGCAAGAAAGTGTTCAACCGCGAAAAGATGTACAAGTACCTGCCCAAGGACATCTATCAGAAGATGATCGACGTGATGGACAATGGTGCACAGCTCGAACGCACCGTGGCCAATGCCGTGGCCGAAGGCATGATGCAATGGGCCAAGGAGAACGGCGTGACGCACTATACCCACTGGTTCCAGCCCCTCACCGAAGGCACTGCCGAGAAGCACGACGCCTTCATCGAGCACGATGGCAAGGGCGGCATGATCGAAGAGTTCAGCGGCAAACTGCTCGTGCAGCAGGAACCCGACGCCAGCAGCTTCCCAAGCGGCGGCATCCGTAGCACCTTCGAGGCACGCGGCTACTCCGCATGGGATCCTACCTCTCCCGTCTTCATCATCGACGACACCCTCATCATCCCCACTGTCTTCATCAGCTACAGCGGTGAGTCGCTCGACTACAAGGCACCTCTGTTGCGTGCCCTCAAGGCCGTCAACCAGGCAGCCACCGAGGTATGTCATTACTTCGATCCCGCCGTTAAGAAAGTCACCTCCAACCTGGGTTGGGAGCAGGAATACTTCCTCGTCGATGAAGGCCTCTACGCCGCACGTCCCGACCTCCTGCTCACGGGCCGTACCCTCATGGGTCACGACTCGGCAAAGAACCAACAGATGGACGACCACTATTTCGGCAGCATCCCCGAGCGCGTCGCAGCCTTCATGCGCGACCTGGAGATCCATGCCCTCGAACTCGGCATCCCCTGCAAGACACGTCACAACGAGGTAGCGCCCAACCAGTTTGAGGTAGCGCCCATCTTCGAGGACACCAACCTCGCCGTCGATCACAACATGCTCCTCATGTCGCTCATGAAACGCGTAGCCCGCAAGCACGGATTCCGTGTCCTCTTGCACGAGAAGCCTTTTGCCGGTATCAACGGCAGTGGCAAGCACAACAACTGGAGTCTCTCGACCGACAATGGTGTGCTGCTCCATGCTCCTGGCAAGACTCCGGAACAGAATCTCCGTTTTGCCACATTCATCGTTGAAACACTGATGGGTGTGTATCGTCACAACGGACTTCTGAAGGCTAGTATCATGAGTGCCACCAATGCACACCGATTGGGAGCCAACGAAGCACCACCGGCCATCATTTCGAGTTTCTTGGGTCGCCAGGTGAGCGAGTTGCTCGATCATATCGAGAAAGCCGATCGAGACAATCTGCTCGCTATGGATGGAAAGCAGGGCTTGAAGATGGATATCCCCGAGATTCCCGAATTGCTCATCGACAACACCGACCGCAACCGTACCAGCCCCTTTGCCTTTACGGGCAACCGTTTCGAGTTCCGTGCCGTGGGTAGTGAGGCCAACTGCGCTTCGGCCATGATTGCCTTGAACAGTGCAGTTGCCGAGGCCCTTGTCTCGTTCAAGCAGCGTGTCGATGCGCGTATTGCCGAGACTGAGGAGAAGTTTGTCGGAACAGGACACAGTGCCACCTTCCATGCTATCATCGATATCCTGCGCGAAGACATCAAGACATGCAAACCCATTCGCTTTGATGGCAATGGTTACTCGGATGAATGGAAGGCCGAGGCAGCCCGACGTGGTCTCGATGTCGAGACATCCTGCCCAGTCATCTTCGATCGATACCTCGATGCTGAAAGCGTTCAGATGTTCGAAAGCCTCGGTGTCATGACCCGCAAGGAACTGGAAGCCCGCAATGAGGTCAAATGGGAGACCTATACGAAGAAGATTCAGATTGAGGCACGTGTACTTGGCGACCTTTCGATGAACCACATCATCCCGGTCGCTACCAATTATCAGAGCCGTTTGTTGGCCAATATCGAGTCCATGCATAAGGTATTTCCTGCGATGAAGGCCGATGCACTCAGTGCCCGAAACCTCAAGCTCGTTGAAGAGATAGCCGAACGTACAAGCCGTATCGAGACACAGGTTGAGGAACTTGTGGCAGCACGCAAGGTCGCAAACCGCATTGCAGATGAGCGTGAGAAAGCTATTGCCTATCACGACACGGTTGCACCTTTCTTTGACAGCATTCGCCGTCAGATTGACAAACTCGAACTTATTGTCGATGATGCCTTCTGGCCACTGCCAAAGTATCGTGAACTGTTGTTCATCCGTTGACGTGTTGATTCTAAACTGTCATCGTTCGATCCTTATCCTATAAGAAATGGCGCCAGCCCTATGAGGTTGGCGCCATTCCTTTTGCTGTGATATTTGCGTTATTTAATAAGCATGATCGGTCCTGATCTCTTCCTTGTCGAGTTTCTTCTTGTCGATGGCACGCCAGCAATAGACGATGTA
>JAEEGI010007278.1_pt1 | contig 24800 bp, 21 predicted proteins | sample 8958751 | NCBI WGS metagenome assembly JAEEGI01 (sample SAMN16246545, study PRJNA631951) | gut metagenome | biome: gut microbiome; feature: rumen; material: KS-attached | host: Bos | place: Iran: Karaj | collected 2018-10
TCCAGGCAGTCGATGAAGTATCACAGGGTGCTATCGGTCAGGCCGAAAGCGTTGAGGTCGCAGCAGGCAATACCAAGGATATCGAATCCGACATCGGACATATCACTTCCATCATTCATGCTCTTGCCGAGAAGACGGAGACCATGAAGGATAAGTGTAACGAGACAATGGAGACCATGCGTGGACTCCTTGCACAGAACGAAGAAGTTGTTAACAACATGCAGGCTATCCACTCTCAGATCTCCGCAACAAACGATGCGGTCAGGAACATTGCGGATGCCTCCAAGATAATCACAGACATTTCATCCCAGACCAATCTCCTATCATTAAACGCTTCCATAGAGGCAGCACGTGCAGGCGAAGCGGGAAGAGGATTTGCGGTTGTCGCGGAAGAGATCGGAAATCTTGCAGATCAGTCGGGGAATGCCGCTGTACAGATATCCAAGATCGTCAAAGAACTTGTTGATGAATCTGCCAAGTCCGTAGCTACCATCGAAGAGATGAATGAGGGATTCGAAAAACAGAACAAGCAGATCGGTCTTACCGGCAAAGATGTTCAGGACATGGTTAATGAAGTTAACGAGATCGCAGACCAGACTCAGGAGATCACTTCTCAGATCAAGAGCCTGCTTGATTCCAAGGAATCACTTGTGGGAATCATTAACGAACTCTCCGCCGTATCCGAAGAGAATGCGGCATCAACGGAAGAGACCAACGCAGCAATGCAGGAACTCAATGCAACCTTCAGCCTTATCGGCGAATCCGCAGAACAACTCCAGAAGCTTGCAGAGGAACTCAAAGAAAATATCAGTTTCTTCAACGACTAAATAAATCGATATCTTTTTTCAATCCAATGGGGACGGTTCCTCTTGGTGTAGTGATTCATTGCACCAAGAGGAACCGTCCCCATCGGACTTTTATATGACAAAGGAACGAATCTTCATGCATGCGAGGGGGGACGCAATCGATTCGTTCCCTGTCTGACTGTTGTCACTTGCGTTTATTTCCTGCTCTTGTTTCTTTTATTCAGAACAACGCTCTGAAGGAGGATAAAGAAACAGAGCATTCCGCCGGTTGTGATACTCTGCCACCAGGGATCGTTAAGTCCGCTGGAGACAACTATCTTCTTGATGGTGGTGAGTGTCATGGTTCCGAAAAGCGTTCCCAGAACATTACCCACACCGCCGGTAAGAAGTGTGCCGCCGATGATGGATGATGCGATGGCATTCATTTCCATTCCTGCAGCGTTCGTTGCATTTCCCGCTCCCGTATGCATCATAAATACATAACCTGATATTCCGCTTAAAAGTCCGCTGATTATGTAGCTCATGAAGCGGGTTCTTTTTACGTTGATACCCAGCATAAGCGCACTTGTCTGGTTGCCGCCTATCGCATAGAAGTTACGGCCGAGACGTACATACTTGAGAAGTATGAAGATCACCGCAACGCATACCAGTGCCACTACTACACCAAGTTCCATTCTTGCAGGAACGAAATTACCGTTCTTGGCGGTATATCCCAGTGCATTTATTTCTATCTTGATACTGCGGAGTGCCGCAAAGCCTTCGTGTTCCACTTTCTGAGGATTTACTGAAAGTATTGTTGTCATACCCCTTGCAAAGAACATTCCCGCAAGAGTTACGATGAATGGCTGAATCTCAAGATAGCTGATAAGAAATCCGTGTACCACTCCGAATGCAAGTCCGATTCCCAGAGCCAGCAGGATAGATCCGAAGATACTTCCGCCCTTATTCAGATACAGCACACAGCTCATTACCACAAGAGAAGTTACCGCACCGACACTAATGTCAATTCCTGCTCCTATCATTACGATGGTAAGTCCGCAGGATACAATGATAAGGGATGCATTATCATTGAGCATGTCAAAGACCTGCTGAGGATGTAAGAAGCCACCCTTCAAAAATCCCATCGCCATCAGGTACATCACCACAAAGATCACTATGGTGATGCCCATCAAAAGCTGAGCATCGGTAAGCGGTTCACGTTTTAATGTCTTATTGTTCTTCATGATCATGCCGCTCCTTTCATGACTTTACCGGATCTGTTTTCAAGAAACTTCGACATGAACTTTCCGAATTTCTGTTTTACGACAGGCGAGCCTATAACTACCAGAAGGATGATGACTATCGCCTTGTAAGCCTTGACATCGGTTGAAGAAACCTTCATCGCATAGAGAGTGATCGTAAGTGTCTGGATAACATATGCACCGATGATACTTCCACCGATCTTGAATTTACCGCCGCCGAGATTGTTTCCTCCGATGGCTACCGCAAGAATGGTATCCATTTCAACGTCAAGGAGAAGTGTCTCATGATTGATAAGCCCCAGACGGCTCACACCTATGCTGCCCGCAACCGCCACACATACACCAAGGATGATAAATGACAATAGTTTGATGAATGTGGAATTGATTCCGTTTAATCTTGCTGCACTTCCGTTTATTCCTACGGACTGGGTAAACAGTTCAAGGGAAGTAAATTTAAAGAGCAGTTTAAAAACAATGGCCATGGCTGCTACGATAAGCACCGGAGTGGGAACGGGTATACCCGGGATGAAGCTTCCTATAGCGTTTATAACCGGACTGTTGACAGTAGGTGTAGCACCTCCGTTGATCCAGTATGCAATGGATCTTCCGCAGGTATACAGGATCAGTGTTGCGATCATCGGCTGTATCTTGAATATTGCGACCAGTGTTCCGTTGAATGAACCGAAGATCATTGCAACGATACATGCACAGATAAAAGCAAGAAGTACCTTACCGCCGCTTATCTGGGGAGATGACTTAAGTATTTTTACAAATACGCTTCCCGCAATGGCAGCTGCAGCACCGACGCTTATATCCTGTCCGCCGCAGGCTGCGGTTACCAGAGTCATTCCCATTGCAAGTATGGCAAGTTCACTGGCACCGTTTATGATACTGATGAGGTTTCCCGCAAGGACTATATTTCCGTCATTGTTGTGTGAAAGCCCCACACTGAAGAAAGACGGATCTCTGATAAGATTGAATATTACCAAAAGTACTATCGCGATCACAGGTATGGTAAGTTGGCCCAGACCACCGCTTAAAAATTTCTTTTTAGTTTTCGCCATCTTTAGATTCACCTCCGGCAATGGTCTTCATAACCTGCGTCTGATTAAGATCTGCGCCTTTAAGTTCTCCGACTATGTGTCTGTCACGCATTACGATAAGTCTGCTGCAGGTTCTGAGCATCTCTTCAACTTCCGATGAAATGAATGTTACGCTCACACCGTCTTCCGCAAGCTTAAGTACAAGCTTCTGTATCTCCAGTTTTGTTCCTACATCGATTCCTCTGGTCGGCTCATCGAGGATGAGATAATCGGGATGAGTAAGAAGCCATCTGGCAAGGATAACTTTTTGCTGATTTCCTCCGCTGAGTGATCCTACCGGAGTTTCACGGCTTGCGGTCTTAATGTTCAGAACTTTTATATATTCATCCGCAAACGCTTCGGATTCGCTTCTGCTGATGGGTTTAAACAATCCGTTCATTACCTGAAGAGCAAGGATGATATTTTCTCTAACGCTGAGCTCAGCAATGATACCGTCACGTTTTCTGTCCTCTGCCAGATATCCGATACCGTTCTTCATCGCATCGATGGGACGGGTTATCTTAACCGGTTTTCCTTTTATCCGTACTTCACCGCCGGTAACTTTATCCGCACCGAAGATTGCTCTTACACTTTCGCTTCTTCCGGATCCCAGAAGTCCCGTAAAACCGTTAACTTCCCCTTTTCTGATAGAGAAATCAAAAGGCATTGCATCGGAGCTTGAAAGTCCATTTGCTTCGTAGAAAACTTCCTGCTGCTTTATTTCTTTTTCTTCCGTCTCTCCGAGATTATTTAATTCCTCGAGGTCCTTACCGATCATCTTCGCAACCAGTTCCACCTGAGGAAGTTCCTCGGTCAGATATTCGCCCACAAGTTCACCGTTTCTGAGAACTGTGATGCGGTCACTTACTTCGTAGACCTGTTCAAGGAAGTGTGTTACGAATATTATTCCCACGCCCTGAGCTTTGAGATCTCTCATAAGCTTAAAGAGCATGTTTACTTCTTTGTCATCGAGAGATGAAGTCGGCTCATCAAGGATGAGAACCTTACACTTCATATCCACCGCACGTGCTATCGCAACCATCTGCTGAACCGCAAGGGAACAGTCTCCGAGCTGCTGAGTACTTCTTGCGGGAATCCCGAGCTCCTCAAGGATCGCGTCCGCTCTCTTTTCATAATTTCTATGTTTAATCCATGCTCCGTCTTCTCTTCCGATAAACATGTTCTCGGCAACGGTGAGATTGGGGCACAGAGTTATTTCCTGATAAACTGTACTGATTCCGTTATTTTGTGCGTCCTGCGGAGAGTGAATCGAAATGCTTTCACCTTCCACGGTTATCTGTCCGCCATCCATCTGATAAACGCCGGTAAGAACCTTGATAAGGGTTGATTTGCCGGCACCGTTTTCACCCATAAGTGCATGAATCTCACCTTTTCTCAATGTGAAATCCACCCCGTTAAGAGCAAGTACCCCGGGAAATCTTTTCTCGATATGACTCATCTGCAGCAAAACTTCGTTCTGCATATCTTTTCCTCCTAAAAAGCAGCGCAGCCATTACTGCTTTCTACAGCACAGCTGCGCCACCTTATCAGATCATGAAATTATTCGCCAAGGCCGTAAGTGTCGATATCAGCCTGGGTAATGGTAGTTGCATCAAATCCCTTCTCTTCGTTGATGATGATCTTGGAATCGATGGTTCTCTTACCCTGAATGATGTCGCTGATGATCTGAGCCTGGAAAGGAGAACACTGTCCATCATAGTTCCAGCTTCCCGCAAGGAGCTCTCTGAGTGCCCAGCTGTTGCAGTCAAATCCCATTACGATAACTTTGCCGTTTACGCCGTGGGTAATACCTGCTTCGTCAAGTGCTGCTACCGCACCCTTTGCCATTCCGTCGTTCTCTGCATAGATTACGTTGAAATCTTCGCCACTGTTGATAACGGACTCAACGATCTTCTTAGCCTCTGCCTCGTCCCATGTAGCGGTCTGCTGAACAACAAGGTTCATAGCGCCTGACTGGAACTGTGCATCAAGAGCACCGGTACGTCCGATCTGTGCGTCGGAACCCATAGCACCCTGGATATGTACTACGTTGTAAACATCGAGCTTCTGGTCAAGGAGCCACTGTACTGCGGTCTCGCCTTCCTTAGCCATGTCGGATACGACTGCTGCCTCATAAAGGCTCTCGTCAACATCGATCATACGGTCGAAAAGGAAAACCTTGATTCCGGCTTCCTGAGCCTTGGTAAGAACTTCGTCCCAACCGGTGGTCTCAGCTGCGGAAATAAGGAGATAGTCAACGCCTTCGGTGATGAAGCCCTGAGCTGCCTGAAGCTGCTCATCATTCTTTAAGCTGTAGAATGTCTTAAGCTCATATCCGTTAGCCTCAGAGAAAACAGCTTCCATATCGTTAACGTTAGCTTCACGATAACCTGACTCCGAAGGGGGATTGTTAACAACACCGACCTTGATCAGTTCGCCCGAAGAGCTTGCTGCGGTTCCTGCGTTACCTGAAGATCCCGAATTTCCTGAGCTTCCGGATCCTGTGTTTGAGCCACAAGCAGTGAGTACAAGCGATAAAGCAAGTACACCGGCCATAGCTAATGCCTTAAACCTTTTCATAATGCATTTCCTCCATTTCTCCGCCCTATCGCGGTATGACTTCACGATAGATTACTTTAATGGCGGAGTAAATCGAGGTTCATTTTGATTAGGTTCAAAATAATTTTGAAATTTGTCAGATTTTTGAAAAACGGTGGATTTTTATTTTATGAAGGTTAATTTTGATACTGCGTGCGGTATTCCGAAGGAGTCATACCCACGTTCTTTTTGAAAATATAACTGAAATAGTGAGAGTCGTTGTAACCGGACTCTCTTGCTATCTGAGAACTTTTGATATTTGTGGTCTTAAGCATTTCCCTGGCTTTGTTAAGCCTCAGGTACATAAGATACTCCGTGAATGTCTGTCCGGTCTGCTGAGAAAAAACAGTGGAGAATCTGCTGTTACTCATACCAACGGCTTTTGCGACATCCTGAAGCATAAGATTGGGATCTGTAAAATTTTGGGACATATAGAGCTTGGCCTCGCTGATAACCTCAGGTGTTCCGGAATCCTCGGATACATCACCCATTTCTCTTGTTCCGAGTATGGTGGCCTTCTCCTCTGCACGATCTACCAGTATATGTCTGATATGACGGGCACTCTTAAAACTCTTAAGTATGTCTTCGGGATTATCAACGATCTCCCCTATTCCGACACGAATGTCAGAACTTTCGGTTCGTTCAAGTTCTCTTACAAGAGATCCCGCGAATGCATATGCTCTTTCTTCCGCATCCTCTGCGGTATCTCCCATAACAAGAAGTACGGATCCGGTTCTGCTCGACGTTGCATGCATGACTCCGCCGCTGCCTTCCGCAAGATCGAAGGCAATGGCCTGCCTTTCGCTTACGGGTTTATATGCCGCATCCACAACCGCATAAAAAGGCGCGATAACATTACATCCCATGGAATGAAGATGCTTAAGTACGCTGTGAGAATCCTCGGCCGCAGCTTCTTCGGAATAAAGAGATGCTATGAGTTTTGCTTTTACAAGCTGCTCGTCGCTTCCTATGCGGGATCTCAAACTTGCCGCATGTTCGATGGTCTTCCTCTCATCCGCAAGCTGCCTGCTCACTTTATCCAAAGCTTCAAGCAGATTATCGGAATTGATGGGTTTTACAAGATATTCACGCACGCCAAGCTGAATGCACTGACGTGCATATTCGAATTCATCATATCCGCTGAGTACGATTATTCCGATCCAGGGCATCTGTGCACGAAGTATACGGCACAGCTCGATGCCGTCCATGAAAGGCATTCTTATATCCGTTATGACTATGTCGGGATTGGTATCACGGATCATGGGAAGAGCCATTTCTCCGTCCGGAGCTTCTCCCACAAGTGTATAATCTGTTTTATCCCAGGGAAAAGATTCTCTTATTCCTTCTCTGACTACAATCTCATCATCAGCCAGAAATACTTTCATCTTCAAATATCTCCTCTCGGTGTTTACAAGGAACGCTGAAGCTTACCTCTGTGCCTTCCGCATTACTTGTTATACTGAGTCCTTCTTCCTGATTATAGTACAGTCTTATTCTCAGGTTGACATTAACAAGTCCGAAGCCACCGCCGCCTTCGTTGACGGTGGGCTGTCCCTTTTTCATTCTCTCGTTCAGGTCATTCAACTGCCCGGGAGTCATACCAAGCCCCGTATCTCTAACACAGAATGTAAGAACATCGTCTTCGAGTTTTCCGGTTACCTGTATCAGTCCGCCTCCACGTTTGATCTTGATGCCGTGATAGATAGCATTCTCAACAAGGGGCTGTAATAAAAGCTTTAAGATATAATAATCACCAAGTTCATCGGGAATATCTATCTCATACCTGAGTATGTCACGATACCTTGTCTGCTGGATAGTCAGATATCCTTCGATGTGTTTCTTCTCCTGACTTATGGGTATCCAGTCCGCGCCTGAAGACAAACTGATCCTGAAAAAGTCGCTTAGTGCACTGGTCAGCTGAATGACTTCATCTTTATCTCCTGCCTCCGCTTTCCATACTATGGCATCAAGCGTGTTATACAAAAAGTGGGGGTTGATCTGTGCCTGAAGAGTCCGCAGCTCAGCTTTTCTGAGTTTCTTGGCATCCTGATTACTCTTCTCCATCATGGACTTGAGCCTGTCAGCCATGGTATTGACCTGCGCCGTAAGATTTCTAAGCTCCGTTACATCGGTGTCCGCAATCCTTGCATCAAGGGATCCTTCCGCAATCTTGGCAGCAACTTCCTCAAGTCTTTCGATGGGCGCTCTTACGGATTTTTCCGTAGCCATGACCGCCCTGTTTCTTACGATCATAGCCATTATGACAATGAGCACCTCAACCGCAGCCGTTATGATAACGCCCAGCATCAGGCTTCCGCTCATTCGTGCAGCCGATGTGATTTCCTGTGCTATGTAATCGTTCAGCATGCTGTCGACGAGTGAAGCCACACCTCTTACCTCTGTAAGAACCGCTTCATTCTCAACAACCGGAACCTGCGCATCTATATTGTCACGGATCTGATCCACATAATTTTGAAGAGTCTGCATGGTACGACTCGCTACTATAAGAGACAGACGGTTTTCCGCACCGGTCTGCTCTGTTATCAGATCTATGGTCTCGTTTACGTTTTTTATTTTTAAATAGATATTACTCTCGGGGAAGGTTTCTCTTCCGCTTACGATATTCCAGGCACTTCCGGGGATATCTTCGGTCACGACAGTCTTTAAGCTGGTTATGGTCTCCATTCTGACTATGGCATTGTGATACTTGTAAGCATATACGAGCATCAGCACCAGGCTTATGATGATCGGAACAACCAGCATCAGCACCAGCTTGTGGCTCAGGTCACTGATGCGTCCGAGAATACTCTTCTCTTTTTTGATCTTCTCCATCCCTTATCCTCTAGTATCCTCTGGGACCGATGGCGGATACATCCATTTCATCGCTGAAAATCTGATCGACGGGGTGGATCACCGCATCCACTTCTTCACCGTTTTTAAGCTTAAGTGCGGTCTCCATGAGTTCGCTTCCGAGATTTGGCGTACACTCAACCACACAGTTTATCTTGCCTTCCTTAAGAACGTCTATGGCTTCCTGTCCCGCGTCTATGGATATTATGATGATATCTTTACCCGGGATCAGATCTGTTTTTTCTATCTCGGGAAGAGCACCAAGAGTCATCTCGTCGTTATGTGAATAAACGACATCGATGTCATCTCCATAGGTGTCCAGAAGATATCTCATACACTCCGCACCGCGGCTTGTCAGGAAATCGCCGTCTATGCTCTCTAAGATATGCATGCGCTCATCACCGGCTATGGTATCCGCAAAACCCGCCTGACGCTGTCTCATGGGAGTGGAATTTTCTGTGCCGCTTATCTCTACGATATTGACATTATCAAGCCCCATAGAGTCAGCCTTACGTATCAGATACTCCGCCGCCATGACACCTTCATTATAAAAGTCCGCACCGATCAGGCAGGTGGTAAGGCCTTCTTTTTCCGTCTCAATGTCTCTGTCCACCAATATCACCGGGATTCCCGCTTCCTTGGCTTCCAGCAAAACATTATCCCACCCGTCCTCTACGATGGGTGAAAAAGCAATTACATCCACCTTATATGCAATGAATCTTCTGATGGCAGCAATCTGATTCTCCTGACTCTGATTGGCATTTTCCAGCATTAGATTGATGCCGTACTCAGAGGCTGCATTTTCTATATCCCTTGTATTACCGAGTCTCCATGCACTTTCCGAACCGATCTGGCTAAACCCAAGCAAGAGACCCGGATCTGCAGGCTCTTCCGCAGGCCCGGTACACCCGCTTAGTAAACCCAAGACCATAATCATCCCCAACAGCTTAAGACATTTTGTTTTGAACATATTAACCCCTTATGACATCAAAAATGTGAATCCACCCTAACTCCGTCCTGCTCAGCGTACTCATCAACAAGAACATACTCCCCGTTTTCATACTTATAAACACTGGTATATTCAATATTTCTAGAGTCACCACTAGTCCTAAAGCATGCTATTGTTTCATTTGTGCTATCCACTGTATAGGTATACAACCATTCAAATGCCGGAAAAAATTCATACTCCCCATCTATATATTCATAAGCGGAATACATTTTCATCCCACTCATTCCATTTACCCCGCGATAAACCACCAGCTCGTCTTGTCCATCAAAAGTCACATCTTCAAAATGCGCCTCAAATGTAGGCTCGGCAAAAACAATTCTATCCCCTCCTGTAGCTATATCGTTATAATCTACATATAAAATCGGTGTGCCATCTTCGAATATGAAATAATCTTCCTTATGATCATGCCATGTATTTTCAGGCACTTTATCATACGCAATTCCTATTTGAAGACAACTATGCCCTTCTCCGACAAATCTGACAAAATCAACATGAGAATCCACCGTCAACCTAATCTCATCCAGTGAAGATACTATCCATTCCTCTGAAAAATCTCCAAACGGGGAAATATCCGGACTAATATCGATTCCCGGTGTATCGTTTGTTTCGGTGCAATCGTCTATTCCGTCAAAATCATCTCTGTTCAAATTAGATTCGTAGTCCTTGTCTAAATTATTCTCTTCATCATTAACGTAAGCATTTTCCATAACTGTAATGGTATTATCGCTATTATTCGTACTATTTGTACAACCTGCAAGCAAGCACATCACAACAAATGTAATTGAATAACCTTTTTTTCTCATTCCAAACCTTCTCTTCTCAGTAATGCGACTAAAATCGCAAATGCACCCAATTTTTCATCTACGCTTTCGCTGTCATACTCACCATCTGCAACAAATCTTCCACTACTATAGATATCTGTTCCACTATAAATATACGAAGAAATCCTCCAGTCCATACCATTATATAAATTTATATATGCAGTCATTGCAATAATATCTTTTGGTTTTTCATCTAAATCGAGAATCCCTATATTATATGCATGATAATTATCACTTTTGTCATTGATTTGAAACTCGTATAAAGCACTCTCCTCAAAAGAGTAGAATAGCAATCCTTGTGGATAATTTGTCGTTACGACCCCAAGAGGATCACCATTTTGTATACAAACCCCAAAGGTACCATCTAAATAATCCCATTCACACTCCCTATAATGGAAAACTGCTAATATTTCAGGTGGCAAGCCAGTTTGTTCACTTATTGATTCATACATGTATTTATTATTGTCATAAGCATTTAGAATCGATATTAATCTGTCTCCTGAATATATAGAAGAGATTGAAAAAATATAATTTGCAGTAAACCTATATACTGCATTTGAATTATATAAATCGATATTAAAATACTCCAGCAAAAATGGATAATTTTTTTTTGCATTAGCAAGAAACTTTATTATTTCTTCATCAGAATATAATCTCTCCCCGCATTCATCCATCAGTGCACTCATACAATCATATATAACAGGATATTCGATAAAATAACCGGCATTTCTTATACTTCCTATATATTTCCATAATACACAAAAACCAAGAATAAGTTTTTAAACTTATTCTTGGTTTCGCTATGTTGATTATTGGGTAACCTAAACAATTCTTTTAGTGAATAGAAAAAAATCTATTGACGGTTTTAGTTCTCTTCATCACCTTCAACGGTAACAGTCTCGATATCGTTCCAGGTCATGGTCTTGCTCTCATCAACTGAGCTTTCGGTAAGTTCTGCTATCTTGTCCTCATCCACAACAACCGCTCCCAGATCCTCAAGAGTCTTTACGTATGCTTCTTCCTGTTCCTTGATGGACTTGTTATCACTCCAACGGGAAACACAGATATAAACCGTTCCGTCCTTAACAACACTAGTCATCTCCAGCTCGGAATCTGCATCAAGCGCAGGAATCTTGGAATAATCATAGTTACTGTCCAGAGTATAGAACACATCGCTGCACCATGATGCATAAAGGTATGAGGATGCATATACTTTCTCAACAGATGCATCGGGCTTAACAACGAGATAATCCTGATAGTGAGCACCTGCTCCGCCGGATCCGCCGTAAAAGAAATCACCCGAATAATAAAGATCCAAAAATGATCTGTATCCAAACTCGTTAAAGTATGTCATCTCGAGTTTTCCGTTATTGTAACCGATAAATCCGAGCCAGCTTAGGGCTGATGCATTTTGGTTTTCAACATACAATACAAGTACGTCGTCTCCTTCTTCACCGGAGTCGGGTGTGATAAGTGCATACTTGATATCATATTCCCCTTCCGCTCCGTATCCGAGGTCTTCTATAACGGCATCGCGGAGTTCTTCATATGAGTAAGTTCCGGGATCGGGTTTTGAATACTCATTATCATCATCGATAACGGTAACGTCCATTTCACCGGCAAGGAACATATCATATGCATCAGATCTGGGCATATCGGAAACATTCTCTTCCGCATCCTCTTCAGGTTCGGTTTCAGTCTCCTGATCCTGAACTTCTTCGTTATCCTCTTCTACGATATCATCTGATGAATCCTCATCTTCATCATCCACAGTGTCAACGCTTTCTGTTTCCACAGGTGCATCAGATACATTTTCATTTCCGCATCCTGTCAGCATGGAACAAGTCAAGACGCTGCACATCAGCATCATTAAAATTTTCTTTTTCATTTTAAAAATCTCCTTATTATTTCTTTTCTTCGCATGATATACACATAAAATTATATTACTCCGACCGCCAAATGTCGAATCGGGCGATCGGAGTAACGTATCAGTCCTCTAAAGTGTATGTATATAAATCCCTTTTTGCATTCTCCGGAGTGATCCCTGCTTTATCAAACAGCTCTCTCAGAGTTACAAATTCATATTCCTGCTTTTTAAGCTCGGGAATTATTATATCAAGTGCTTCGACAGTGTTGTCATTTCCTTCGCTGTCATGGAGAAGGACCAGTGCTCCGTCCCTTGCACCCTCTATAGCTTTACGTGCGCGTTCCTCCGCGCTCACCTCGGGGATCCAGTCGTCACATGCGATTCCGCAAATGAAAATATAGGGGATCGTCTCAAACATCAGATCGTTAACATTGATGTAGGGAGGTCTGAAAAAGATCGGCTCCTTACCGGTTATCGCAACGATCCTTCTTGTGGTCTCATCAATCTCCGCCTTGATGGTCTGCGCATCAAGTTCTCTCATATCGGAATGAGTGAGCGAATGATTCTCGATGTCGCATCCGTAATCAAGTTCCGCTCTTATGATCTCTTCTCTTTCGGGAGTGATGTTATCTCCTATGAGAAAAAAACTTGCCTTGATACCGTACTTTTTTAACTTCTCGAGTACCTTAAGACTTGTGGTATCCGAAGGACCGTCATCGAATGTAAGTGCAATGTATTTCTTATCTCCCATTTCGTGCCTCGATATTATACCTTTATTAATCTGCCATGATCATCTCTACGATTCCCGTCATGGATACGGTAGGGATAGGTTCTTCGCATGTAACGGAATAAGCATATCTTCCGTCGTTCCATACCGCATTCATTGCGGTATCTTCATCATCACCGTGTATTTCTACGGAATAATCCGGATATTCGATATTTGTGCCAACACTGTAGATGTTGTAATCACCGCTTATATCTTCGCCCAGCTCCGATACAAGCCCTTTTCGTATCCTGTATACTTCCGTATCACCTTCCATGAAGATAACCTCGATCATACGTCCATCCATAGCTCTGTAGATCCTGTCGAATCCAAAGCTGAAATCATCGGGTATATTAAGCTCGATTCCGGATATCTCACAGGCTTCTTCAAGTGATTCGCAATCTATAAAAGGATTTGCAAGTTCGGTCACACCCAAAGTCTCATACTTATCCGAATCGGTTAATCCGTAGTTGTCCGATGTTGCCTCCGCCATCTGTATGTCAGCTTCTTCAGCGGTCTCATCTTCACAATATGCTTCCACACTGTTAGTCTGAGTCGATGAAGCTTCAGCAGTTTCCTCGTATGCCGCAGGTGCCGCACTGTCGGCTGCCGCAGTAGGGGCAGATGTACCGGCATTATCACTTGATGTCATGAAGGACTTGACTATAACGGCACATACTAAAAGACCTGCAACTGCGGGAAGATAGTAAGCAAAGAACTTCTTTGCGCCGGATGCTTTCTTCCTTGCATTCGTAGAAGCCTTTGCCGCATCGAAGCTTTTGATCACATTCATGCCGGACGCATCTTCTTCCAGGATCTCGCTGATATATTTTTCGTCTATTTCACCTATCGCTCTAAAGAGCTTATTCTTATCCGTCTTCATACCGTGACACCTTCTTCCTCAAGGCACACTTTAAGTCTCTCCCTGCTGCGGGCAAGACTCATCTTAACCTTGCTTTCTCCTATTCCGTAGAAATCAGCGATCTCTTTGACGTCACTTCCGAAGAAATATCTTCTAACAAAAATCTTCCTGCTTTCCGGTTTTTCTTTTTCCAGAAAAGAATTCAGGATTTCCCGGAGTTCCATGCCTTCACCGGGCACAGGCAGACGGTTGTCCGCAATACATTCTTCGAGTTCGTCAAGAATTGCGGGGATCATTCCCGCACCCCTTTTATCCGCATGCATCGCATCAAGCTTATCAAGAGAAACATTCCTGATGATCTTGGTAAGAAATGCAGACAGGATATTAGGCCTCGTGGGAGGTATGCTGTTCCATGTCTTCATATACGTATCGCTTAACGCTTCTTCCGCATCTTCAATGCTGCGAAGTATACGAAGAGAGACGCTCTTTAGCATCTTTCCGTACTTTGTCGCAGTTTCTTTGATAGCATCTTCCGATCTTGCAAAATAAAGATCGATTATTGCAGAATCTTCCACGTTTTTTACCTCCTCATACATGAAGACGGAATAGAGAACAAAAAGGTCACTTATCAGTTCTTATAATCTGCGGTAATGGCATCCACAAGTTCCCTGCATATGACATTTCCGGTAGCTCTGTCAAAGAGTCCGAAGGTCTCGGCTACAGCGGCATCCGTATTATTGAACTCATTGTTGTCCCATACGATAAGAGGAATGGAGTAGAGTGCCGAACACTCGCCCATAAACTCGTAATATGCCAGTCTGTCCTCATCATTGTTTTTGTCTATGCATCCGTATTCGCCTATGATAACGGGAATGCCCCTTGCCACAAACTTGTCATAGAGTGAAGAAAATACAGTTTTGTTTTCCCTCTCCTGAGCAGCACCGAAGCTTGCTGTTCCGGGTACCTCACCGACAAAAGGATAAGGAAGATATACATGAACCGTAAAGATCAGCTTATTCTCGGCGGTATCTTCGGGGAATTCAAAGGAATCGAGCACCATGCTGTTATTCATATCACAGTAGCCGCATACCATAAGATATCTGTCCGCGTTATTACCGCCTGTAGCCCTGACGGTATCCACAAAGGTCTGATTAGCCTTCTCCATGGTATCAAAAGCATCCTGTACGGTGGAATTAACCGACGCAAACCACCACTCATTGTCGGTACCTTTGAGTCTGGGCTCATTGATGCATTCAAAGATAAGCCTGTCGCTTCGATCCATAAAATGCTCTGCCAGCTGCTTCCAGACAGTCTCGGTATATTTCAGAGTATTGTCCAGATGAGCGGAATCGGGATAAAAATAATTCGTATCTATGTCATGATGAACATTGATAATGACATACATGTCCTTGCTCAGACAGTAATCCACTATCTCCGTTACCCTGTCAAGCCATGGCTGACTTATGTTGTAATCCGCATCCACATGATTGTGCCATGAAACAGGGATCCTTATTACATTAAAACCCTCATTGCAAAGAGAGTCGATATATGCATAGGTAGTTCTTGCTCTGCACCATGCGGATTCATAAGCCATTTCATCCGTAAGCCAGGTACAGTCGGAAGCATCAAAAGCATTTCCCAGATTGATGCCCGCACCCATTCCGGAGATATATTCGAATGCTTCGTTATCGGGAATGGGCTTTACGGTATATCCGTTAAGAGTCGTTGTTCCGGCATCCGTAATGAAAGGAATGGTATTTTCGGGCTCTTCGGGAACAGGCTCCGGTGAAGGCTCGGCCTCCTGAGTATCGCCTGCATTCTCCTCATCAGCAGTCGTATCAGGTGTCTGCTGCTCCTCTGCCGCCTCGGTAGGAGCAGGTTCGGGCTGAGGTTCCTGACGATTACCGCAACCTGCCAGCGCCATGACAATAATTGATAAACATACTAATTTACAAATTTTCATATAACCACCTCGCGAAAATTTTAAACACAGCCTATTTTACCATTAAACGGCCGTATATAACCGTTCTTAAGGGAAAAATAAGAAGTTGTCCGAAAGGTCTAGAATTGTCTGACAATTAAAGGAAAACAAGAAAGTTTATGCAAAATGAGTATTTTTTACCAAAACATATATTCGGTGGTTTCCATAAAAATATGGGGTAAATAACGTTATTTTATGGTGGATAACGTGTATAAGTCCGTGTATAACCCCCTTTTTAGGGTTTTTTTAGTCATTTTTCGGTGGAAAACTTTATTTTGAAAAAATGTATCGTCCGGTGTTGACAATCACTTCATTGGTAACTTTCTACAAATCGGTCATCTGGACATGAATTTCTCGGCAGCTTCGATGGTATCGTATCCGTAAAGCTTTGCCGTATTCTGCATGGTTTCATATGCCAGATTCTTGCCCTCTGACGATAATCCCACGATAAAACGGGCATAAAGCTCCAGCATTTTATCGGAATATGTTCCCAGCTCTCCCCTTAAATAAGTCTCATATGAGGTATCGTAGGCACTGTCATCGGCGGTTCTTATCCTGCGGGCACGCTCACCCATTGCGGGATATTTTGAGGCAAATTCCTCCATCCATCCCACCTGGATGGCTACGATCTGCTCGATGATGGTTTTCTTTTCCTCGGAGAGGACGGGGAAATTGTCCTTGATCTCGGCGTATCTCTCGGGAGCGGTGTGCTCCATCATACGGCCGTATTTCTCGGTTATAAGATTGTGTCCCAGCCTCATCTCTCGTTCAAAATCATACAGATACTGAAGGAGCATGGTCTTATTCCAGGTCATATACTGGCTTCTTCGCATAATGCTGAAGGTTCTCCAGTCATCCTGACAGTATGCTCTTCCGCCCTCGTTTACCACCTTGTCAAAGGCGTCGAATTCGTCCTTAGCTATTTTCATGGAAAGCTCGTCGATCGAATCCGCGGACCAAAGTGATTTCTGAAGAAGCTCCTCTGTTTGGTTATCGAGGTAAGGATCGATATCACTGATATAATCCCTGCGATAAAGTTCCATGGCCAGGAATGATCCAACGTCCTCTGCTTTCTCCGGATCCGAAACCATTGCCTGAATAAGGCCGTCCAGAGTATCGCCGCCTTCAAGATCTTTTAAGCCGTATCTGAGCCATTTGTCATGGGGGTAGAATTTACCGTTTGCAAGATATAACAGCTTCATGGCTTCGCGCGCGGCATCATATACGAACATACGGGAAGTAAGCTCATCCCCTCTGTCCGCTACTCTCTTCGCATTGTATTGTCCCTCGCGTGAAAAGCGTGCGCAGCCCTCCGCAAGATGTTTGAAAAGAATACTTTCCGGATATCCGTTCGAAAGATTCTTTCTGAAGTCCGTAACTATTCCTTCGTCATCTCTCCAGATCTGCCCGTTTATGGCAGCGGCAAGAAGCGGGGACATGGTTTCTCTCCAATTGATATCCTCATATAAAGATGCACCTGTAAGACGAGCGAAGAATTCTGAGATAACCTGAACTCCTCTTCTGTCCTTACCGCGAACATAGGGAGCTCTCTTTATTCCATCCATTTCCGCAGGAAGCTCTTCGTAGGCTTTGCGAAGCTCCTCTCCTATTTCCGAATCGGTTTCCTCCGTGATCCACAGGCATACCGAAGGACCCCAGTCGTGATCCCTTGAAATGGCATCATCGTATCCGAAGGCATCCGATCCTTCACCGGAAAGACCGCAGGCTATTTTCGATGCATACCCGGGGAATTTCTCATCGATCATAGGTCTGACATATCTGTCATAATATTTCCTGCAGATGTCGATTCCTTTTTCGATGCTCTGACTGCCGGGACGAACCACTTTGTCAGAACGCTCTTCCTGACAACGAGGTACATCCCCACTGTCAGCGGCCTTCATGGCAGCCAGGCATGCGTTGTAGTTTTCACTTAATCTCTCGTAATATCCGTTCTTTCCAAGCACGCTTTCCATTATCTCCATGCCCTGTTTAAAGCATGCAGCTGCAGGCTCGAACTTACCCTTTATGTAATAATATGATCCCATTGCGGAAAAAGCCGCGCACAGATGCTGGTCCTTTACTCCCAGGCTTTCAAAAAGAGCAACGGATCCTTCGGCAGCTTTAAGCGCCTCTTCGTGCTCTCCCGTCTGAATCATGGTTGCGGCGATGTTTGCAAGCGAGACCGCCTCCTCGTACTCTTTTCCGTTAGCTTTATCAATATCCAGGGCTTTGAGAAGCAGGGCCTTTGCCTTGGAAAACTCACCTTCTTCCTGATAAAGGAGAGCTTCGTTATTGTAAAGCGAAGCATACAGCATGTCGTCCGCTTTAAGTGTAATGGCGTAGATCTTCTCCACATCGCGGTAGACACTGCGTGACTTTTCAAGGTCGCCCGCTGCCCTGTACATGGATGCCGCATTGAGAAGCGTGGTGGCATAAGGAATGGACTCCATGGGAAAGATCCTTCCTGCGATATCGATGGCTCTCTCAGTGATCTCGTAGGCCTTCTCCCACTCGCCGGTCTCGCGGTAGTGCCCGATGAGCTCATTTAAGATCTGGAGAAGGAGATAATCATCGCCCTCCTCAGCAGCCGCTCCTGCGGTACTGAGCAGCACATCTTCCGCCTCCAATGACCTTCCCTGCTCGTAGAGCTTATCTATTGTTTCCCTTATGGTTTCGATATCCATCTTATGTCCTTTCAAAAAAAGACCGCACCCGAAAAAGGCGCGGTCCCGTTATTAATCTTTTTATTTCTCTTTGCCGTAGAACAGATCCCTGAACCAGCTCAGAGAACTTGTATATGCTTCGTATATTGTCGAATCGGAAGCATTTACGAGTATGAGCTGTCTTGATACTTCGGACCAGTTCGCATCCGCATAAGCGTTCATGAAATCAAGCACAGGCGCATATTTGCCGGTTCCTTCCAAAAGGGCATTTCCGATGTCCTTGGAAACCTTGACCAGCTCCAGCGCTTCTTTCATAGGCTTATCAAGCATTGCATCGAGAACCGAGAACAGTCCCATGAGGAAAAGCTCGGAAGAACTTGTATTAAGTCCGAATGAAGGAGCAAGGAGTTCTGCGAATCTTGCCCTGATAAGCGATACTCTGGTGATCTCGGCGGGCTTGTCGGAGCAAAGCTCTTTGGTGACCGCGGTATTGATCCAGCGCTTTAACTCCTTCTGGCCGAGCATAGCTGCCGCATGTCCGACAGTTGATATTCCGGAATTGATCGTCATTCTGTTAACCATGGCAAGGAGCGAGATAACGAGCGCGGTATCGTGCTCGATGACTGCAGCTGCCTTGTCCAGGTCGAAATCGGGATCGTTTACGATATTAAGAAGCTCGATGTAAGTTGCCTTCATCGGGCTTATGTCTTCTTTGGCATTTACAACGGGGCGTCTGAAGAATTTACCTTCATAGAGGTCATAGCCTCCGTCCTGTGTAAGAGCATCATAATCTTCCTGGGTGTTAACGTTAACCGCAACGAGAGATACGTTGGGATATACTTTCTGGAAATAGATCTTAGCCTTGGTGATATCGATCTTCTTATGGTCGAGAAGAACATAATCAACAAGATTAAGAACCGGCTTGTACTCCTCAAACTGCTTAACCTGAAGTTTTCTGACCGCAAGCTTATAACCGGAAGCCTTCAGTTCCTTAAGCCTGTCCACATACATGTCGGTGGGAGTAACGCTTGAATCGAACAGGAGAACAAGCTTATCGTGTGAATCGGTAAACTGTTCGTCGATATTCGAGAATATTGAAACATTGGTGACTTCTACAAAGACATTCTTATCATCGGTAAGAGTCTCAAGCCCCATGCTCTCGACTATATCAATACCGAGGACCGAGCCGGATCCGTCAAGTGAACCGGTACCCAGGATACTGGGATTCATATAAGAATTATATTTCTGTGCAAAAATGGAATACGCTTTGACCTGTGTCTTGGAATCAAAAAGCGGTATTAATGCTCCCAACATAGGCTTCTACTCCTTTATAAACACCGTGATTTATGGTGCCACACATACATATAAATTTTACAATAAATGACCCCAAAAAACAACAAAATATGGTCAAGTCCACCCGCCGTCCAGGGTGATCACCTGTCCGGTCATGTAAAGAGGGGCTTTGAGGACCAAAGAAACCAGTTTTGCCACCTCTTCGGGGGTTCCGATACGGTCTGCGGGGATTTCCTTTTTAAGTTCATCCATATCTTCCTCGGAAAAAACGGCGTTCATATCGGTATCCACCACTCCGCATGCTATGGCATTGACGGCAATACTGCTGGGTGCCAGCTCCTTGGAAAGCGCCTTGGTAAATGCATTGAGTCCGCCCTTGGAAGCAGAATATGCAGTCTCCAGTGAGGCACCCACATTTCCCCATACCGAGGAGATATTGAGGATCCTTCCGGAATGTTTTCTGAGCATGATGGGGATGGCATGTTTGCAGGTATAAAAAGCAGAACTGAGATTGGTTCCGATAACATCATCCCACTCTTCATCCGCCATATCCTGAAGAAGCCCTATATGTGAAATGCCCGCATTATTTACAAGAACGTCAAGATCGGAGATACCTTCAAACAGTTCCCTGACATCCGCGGAAACCTTCATATCAACACGCTCCGCGCATACGCTTATACCGTATTGTTCACTGAGATAAGCGGCAAACGTTTCCAGCTCACCTATGGAATTCCTGCAGGTGAGTATCAGGTCATAACCGTCGGCCGCAAGCGCCTCCGCTATGGCTCTGCCTATTCCTCTTGAAGCTCCCGTAATAAGAGCATTGGGTCTTTCGGAATCTACCAAAAATTTTGCAGCCATATTTCTCCCTCCCTTAAAGCTTGTATATCACAGATCAGATGCATCTATATCCAGAACTATTCTGGGTGTAAATCCGGGATAAGCCTTAGCTATGTCTTCCACAATATGATTGTACAATCCTTCCCTGTCCGGAGCAGCAAAATCGATTATGATGTCGGCAAGTATCAGCTTATTGTCAAAATCAACCCTGAAGCCGTGCATCTGAAGGACCATATCATGTGAAAAGATAATATCCGACACCTTTCCTCTCATCTCCGATACTTCGGGATGAATGTCGTCCCTTGCATATACTCCCACAGCCTCTATGACCACGCCGTATTTGGCATATATGGTGTGGGTGATCCTGCGGGATAAAGTATCTATCTCATCCGCACTTTTGGATGCATCAATCTCCACATGAATGGAACCCATGTATTTATCGGGACCGTAATTATGCAGGATCATGTCATAAACGCCGTATACACCGTCAAACTCACATACGGATTCTTTGATCTGTCTTGTAAGTTCGGCATCGGGCCTGTGACCAATGATGTCATCCATTGTATGCATCAGCATTCCGAAACCGGCTTTGATGATGAAAATACCGATCAAAACACCGACATAACCTTCGACGGAAAGATTTTTGAACATATAGATAAAAGCCGCAACAACGGTGGCGGATGATACGAACACATCGCCGAGTGCGTCTTTACCCGAATCGATAAGAGAGTCGGAATTTACCTTATTTCCGACGTGCTTGAAATATGTTCCCAGGAAAACTTTGACCAGGATTGCAGCGATCAGTATTCCGATCTGAATCAAGTCATATGAGATCTCACCGGGATTTATTATCTTTTTGCAGGATTCCACGAAGGCGGTAACACCTGCATACAAAACCAGGACAGAGATCACGGCAGCACTTATGTACTCGGCTCTGCCGTGTCCCAGGGGATGTTCTTTATCAGGTTTCTTGCCCGCGTATTTTGCACCGATTATGGTGATAACGCTGCTTAAACCGTCCGTGATATTGTTGACCGCGTCAGTGATTATCGCAACAGATCCGCTGGCAAATCCTATTACCGCTTTTAAGAAGGCAAGCAACAGATTGGCTGCAATACCGATAATACTTGTTCGTACGATCGTTTTTTCTCTGTCCATATTCTTTTCTCCGGAATAAGGTTTGTTATGCCCTGTCCGCCATATTTCTGACCCCTGCGATTGCTTTCTTAACCGGGGGAAGCATTATCACAATGACCGTCAGGACTGCTTCGGGGATAAGGTATGCAAAATTGTAGCAAATAGGATAAATAGCTCTCAGTGATGCGGGGAAATTATCCGGCATGTAATCCATCCAATAGATATATCCGCCTATAACATGGAATATTCCTCTGGCGATCACCGCGCATATATATCCGATAACAAGGCCGTTCTTTTTACCCTTAAAAAATCCGCTCACACCAAGTGCGGTAAACGCCAGGATATAATCACAGCATACCTGGAAAAGAGTGAGCATATAAGTACCGCCGTCCTGAATAAGTTCCAGGATACCGAAAATAAATCCTGCGGCAAGACCAACTCCGGGGCCGTACAGGTATCCTACAAAAACAATAAAAAACATGGAAAGAAGTGTAACCGATCCGCCCCAGGGCATCTGAATGATCTTGACATAAGAAAGAACAAAAGCAAGTGCGATCGATACACCCGCAAAAGTAATTGTAGAAACCGAGAGCTTATGAGTCTGCTTTTCGTCGCCTTTTCGGCTCCTCATAAAGCCCGTCAGAGCAAGCACTGCCAGTGCTATGACTATGAGCGCTGCATAGCCCGCTTTAGTCAGATAATAATATCCGTCTGTGTAATTCCAAAACATTTAAATCTCCTTCCGCCGGCATTACCCGGATCAAGTTCGGATCCTTTAAGGATCCATGGGTTCCGGCCCTTTGACCAATCTCAGCTATAGATAAGCACCCCAATATTTGATTCAATACATATTATCACATTTTGGCTTAAATGGTTAAATAATTATGCTCTTAAATGTTATCTCTTAAGAAGCTCAAGTTCCTCAGAAGTAAGCCTTCTGTACTCTCCGCCTTCCAGCGACGGATCAAGTGAAAGATCACCCATTTTCAGTCTCTTAAGGTAAGTCACCTTATTGTCTACCGCTTCCAGCATTCTTTTAACCTGATGGAATCTTCCCTCGTATATGATCAGATGAAGTCCGTCATCTTCCATACAGGCTTTTGCGGGAAGCGTAGGTTTGTCGTCTCCGATATCAACTCCCTCTTCAAGTCTTTTCAGATCATCTTCCGTAAGTGAGTGTTCGGGGATAACCAGATATTCCTTGCCAACATGCTTGGAGGGTGAGATCAGATCATGGAGAAGTGCACCGTCATCGGTAAGAAGAAGCAGGCCCTCCGTATCCTTATCAAGGCGTCCGACGGGCGAAAGATTCTTAACACCTTCTTCTGCCAGCAGTTCCACTACTATAGTCGATGCGCCCTCTCTGGTTGACGAAACTACTCCGGCAGGTTTATTGAGCATATAGTAATGAAAGCGTTCGTAAGTTATGACATTTCCGTCATATTTCACTTCATCCTTCTCAGGGTCTATATGCATGCCCGGATCACTTACCTGCGCACCGTTAACCAGGATACGTCCTGCTTTTATGATGCCCTTGATCTCTTTGCGGGTACCTATTGAATTGTCTGCAAGAAATTTATCTATTCTCATAAATCTATTAGAGTCAGTGTCACTTAATAAATATACTCCGCTATATCCCCCGCCATGAGTGCGTGCTCACATCTAGCCTCTGACGCTCTGTCCCCGGCAAGTGCGTGTATCCTTACTCCATATGAAGCCGCAGTATGTGCATCCGGTCCCTGTGCAAGAAGGCCCGTAATAATACCTGCAAGGACATCTCCGCTTCCCGCAGTACCCATTCCCGAATTACCGCAGTCATTGTTTTCGTAAATATCTTTATCCGGAGTTATTACATATGTAACAGCACCCTTTGCAACTACCGTACATCCGAGGAAATCAGATACTGCAATGCCGAGGCATAATCTGTCGCCGTCAGTGGGTGCATCGGGAATCAGTTTAAGAAGTCTCCTCAGTTCCCCCTCGTGCGGAGTCAAGATAACGCCTCGTCCGCTTTCGGTTTGTTTTCTGATATCCTCAGCAAGATATCTTCCCGCATCCGATGAAATGATCGTCAGTGCATCAGCATCAAGTACCAGAGGTTTGTTATCGGATCCGTTTATAAGTGCATCAAGATTTCCCATGCTCTCTTCGCCGCATCCGATTCCGGGGCCTGCGAGATAAACGTCAGGCCATTTATCAGTGACGTTCATCCTGCGTGCGAATTCATCGGTATCATATAAAGCCTCGGGAAGTGCTGTCTGTATGATAACCCTGTTGCAGTCCGGCGATGCGATCTTTACCATACCTGCTCCGACTCTGTACGCTGCCCTTCCCGCAAGAAGTGCACATCCCGCACTACCGTAGCTTCCGGAATAGATAAATACTTTTCCGAAAGTTCCCTTGTGCCCGTCGGGTTTCCTTTCAGGAAGCAAGTCCTTAATATCTTTATTCAAATGTACGATTTTTCTCTGAGTCATTTGATACTCCGTATTTACTCAATACTCTTAACAATTTCCGCCAGTTCTATGAGCAGATCTATATCCGTTACATTACTGTCTAATGCAACGGCAAATTTCAGATCATTACTGTATATGAAATCAAGACATCTGTATCCCTGGCATTCCGATGAGGGAGTAGTGGTTGTTTCAAATATCTTCAGATTTCCGTACTTGTCGATTGTCTCTGCGGACATATCATCAGTCACGGTCTCCGCTCTGTAAACGCGGATATTTGCTCCGTTAAATCCCGGGATTTCATACCATTCCTGATCCTCGTTTATCGAATGATCCTTGGTTATCTCATCAGTTATCCCAAGCTCCGCAGCAAGCTTCTCCGCATAGGCAAGGCATTCTTCATCGGTGCTCGGAGAAGACTTTGCATAGTATTCGAGCATTTTGCAGATTTCATAATTTGCTGCGTACTTGCTTAATTCATATGCCGAACTGAAATATAAAGTCTGATCGTTCACAAGATTACAGTGCTCGATC
>JAEEGI010007282.1_pt1 | contig 24788 bp, 24 predicted proteins | sample 8958751 | NCBI WGS metagenome assembly JAEEGI01 (sample SAMN16246545, study PRJNA631951) | gut metagenome | biome: gut microbiome; feature: rumen; material: KS-attached | host: Bos | place: Iran: Karaj | collected 2018-10
AAAGCCTTGCAGAGGTGCTCGATGTTGATGATGATGTCGTCCTTGTTCATTTTGCGCGACGGTTCATGATGGTCTGGGTAAGCTGAAAGTTGTAGGTGATGCCGGCGCCCCAGAAAAAGCCGTCGAGATTGTTCATCCCGGCGAGGGCGTGGATACGCAGGTCATCCTTTTCCTTAAGAGGGAAGAAATTCAGGAAGAGGCCTCCGGAGAGGTACTTTTCGGGAATTTCGAAGAGGTCCTCTTCGACATGGTGGTAGGTTTCCGAAGTCTCGAAAACGCCCCGGGCGCCGACCTCCATCCAGTCGAGGGGCCGCCAGTTCAGGCGTCCGACCAGGTCGTGGCCGCTGTTGGCAGGATAGGAGGGGCTCTTTTCCCCGGCACCCGGCGCAGTGGCGAAAGGACTGGCAATGCGGTACATATAGTCCAAACCTAAATTGAGACTCTCCGTCAGTTCAAACTGGTTGCCGGCGGACAAGAGCCAGATCTTATCACCCCAGGAATAGGGTTCCGGATCATAGTCGATGCCGCTGACGCCCCAGATCGAAGACCAGACACCATGCTCTCCCCTCCACTCCGCGCTATAACTCAGCAAACCGTCCTCGAAAGGCTTGCCGGAGAACGGCGAGGAAAGAACCTGAAGCGAGAAGGTGTCAGACTCGGAAGGAGTCACATACTGAAGCGCACCGCCGTACTGATAGACCTGGGCGTTATTCCAGAAGTTGGATGTCAACTGCCAGTACTGGTCAAAGTCATAAGCGTCAACTTCAAAGCCACCGGTGAAGATGTAATCTTTACCCGCACGGATGTGCCAGTTCCCCAAATCCAGTGAAAGCCAGCCCCATTGGCACCAGTCCGCCTCGTCGGAGCGCAAAGTATTGGCATACAGCGACCGGGGGTCGTCGTTTACCCATAGATTGCAAAACGAATAGGAAAGATGCTCGCCAAGGCTGCCTTCCAGAAGGGTGTAAACATAGGGAGAAACCGGATAAGCGTCAACACGGGTGATGATTGACAACTCGGGATAATTGTTGACCGACTGGGCTTCCTGGCCGAAGGCCGGAGAGCAAAAAAGCGCGCATACGGTCATGAGCGACAATAATCTCTTCATTCTCTTCTGGAAATATGTAAGTCCTTAACGCATAAAAAAATATTTGTGTCCGCAAATGTAACAATATTTTCGGTCCTTATCATGCAAGAAACCATTTTTTTGGGATTATATCAGTAAAAGTTTATTTTTGTATCGTATGAGACAGAAGGCCAGATCGTTCCTGCATCTGTTGCTCGGCGCCCTGCTGGGTTTGCTGGGCTTTTCTTCCTGTGGATTCGATGCTCCGGTCATGTACGGCGAGCCGCACGCAGACTTCAAGGCCGGCGGAAAGGTGACGGACCCGTCCGGCAATGGCATCGAAGGGATCCGCGTCGCCATCCAGCGGCACAGGCACTATACCAACACTCCGAGCGTCATCTATGACCAGAACGACTGGTACGAGCATGATACCGTGTACACCGACGCTGCAGGCCGCTACGAAAAAGTCACGCGCGTATTCTCCAGGCCCGATGACGTCACCGTCGTCTTTGAAGATATCGACGGCGAAGAGCATGGCGGTCAATTCGAGTCACAGACCGTCCTGCCGGAAATCACACAAACCAAGAAAAGTGACAAGGGGTGGTATAGCGGAGAATTTACCGTCAACGCAGATGTCACGCTGAAAAAGCAATAAACCCATGGGCGACGGGATTTCGCTGCGGAAGCGCCTCGCGCTGGACATCACGAAAAAGCTGCAGGACGATGTGATCCGGGATCACCCGCTCCGGCAGCTTTTTTGGGAGTGCACCCTTCGCTGCAACCTGAACTGCCGTCACTGCGGCAGCGATTGCCGAGTGCAATCCAGCATCAGGGACATGCCGGTAGAGGATTTCTGCCGCGTGCTGGACTCCGTTTCCAAGGTTTATGACTCCCATAAGGTGATGATCAACGTCACGGGCGGCGAGCCCCTGATGCGTGCCGACCTCGAGCGCTGCGGCCGCGAGTTCTACCGGCGCGAATTCCCCTGGGGGATGGTCACGAACGGCCTGGCCCTGACAGAAAGGCGCTACGAGGCGCTGCTGCGGAGCGGCCTGCATGCCATGACGATCTCCCTCGACGGCCTGGAAGAGGAGCATGACTGGCTGCGGGGGCGCAACGGCAGTTTCGCCCGGGCGTCGGATGCAATCGGGATGGTGGTCCGCTCCGGCGAGATCGCTTTCGACGTCGTCACCTGCGTGAACCGGCGCAACCTATCCAAACTGGCGGCTATCAAGGAGCACCTGATCAGCCTCGGTCTCAGGGACTGGCGCCTCTTCACGATTTTCCCTGCCGGACGGGCTGCGACCGATCCGGACCTGAAGCTTTCCGGAGCGGAACTGCGCACGATGATGGACTTCATCCGCGACACCCGCCGCGAAGGCCGCATCCACTGCGAATACGGTTGCGAGGGCTTCCTGGGGCCCTACGAAGGCGAAGTGCGCGACCGTTTCTTTATGTGCAACGCGGGCGTCACCGTCGCCGGCATCCTCGCCGACGGATCGATCTCGGCCTGTCCCAGCATCCGTGCCGACTACCACCAGGGAAACATCTATCAGGATGACTTCATCGAAGTCTGGAAGAAGGGATATCTCCCCTACCGCGACCGGACCTGGATGAAGACGGGGCCCTGCGCCGACTGCCGCTACTTCAAATGGTGCCGCGGCAACGGCATGCACCTGCGCGACGGCGACGGCCAGCTTCTCGCCTGCCGCCTCCGGGAGATGAAGGCTGAAAGCGTTATTTAGTTGGTTTCTGACAATTATTCTTTATATTTGTTAGTTACATGAACTGAACAAACGCTATCAAATATGAAAATCAACCGTATCTTCCTGGCAGCCGCCGTGCTGCTTTCCGGTCTCGGCGCTTTCGCACAAACCAAACCGGCCGTCGAATTCCCTGAGTACCAGTTTACCGTCGTCAAGGAGAATCCCATCACTTCCGTCAAAAACCAGAACCGCAGCGGCACCTGCTGGTGCTACTCCGCCCTCGGCTTCGTCGAGTCCGAAGTCATCCGCATCAACGGCATCACGGACAAGAAGGCTTATCCTGATTTTTCCGAGATGTACGTGGTGGGAAAATCCTATTATGAGCGGGGAATCAAATATGTCCGGATGGACGGCCACATCGGTTTCAGCGCCGGCAGCGAGGCGGACGATGTGATGCATGTGATCCGCGACTACGGCCTGGTGCCGCAGTCCGCGATGTCCGGAATGAACTATGGCACCGAACTGCCCGTCCAGGGCGAAATGGACGCCGTCCTTAAGGGGTTCATCGATGCCGCCTGCAAGAATCCCAACCGCAAGCTAACGACCGCCTGGAAACGCGCCTTCCAGGGCATCCTCGACGCCTATCTGGGAGAAAGCCCGGAGAAGTTCGTCGTGGACGGCAAGGAATACACGCCGGCCACATACCGGGACGCCCTGAAGTTCAATCCCGACGATTATGTGACCCTCACCTCCTTCTCCCATCATCCCTTCTACACCCAGTTTGCGATCGAGGTCTGCGACAACTGGCGCGGTGACATGGCATACAACGTGCCGATCGATGAGTTTATGTCCGTGCTGGAGAAGGCCGTGATGGACGGCTACACCGTCGCCTGGGGCTCCGACGTAAGCGAACCCGGTTTCACCCGCAACGGTCTGGCCGTGCTGGTCAATACCGAGGTGAAGCAGACCAGCGGCTCCGACCAGGAGCGCTGGGTCGGTCCCGCCGCTCCCGAAGCCAAGCCTTCCAAGAAGGACGCCAAGAAAGAAGTCAAGCCAGAGGTGAAGAACCCGGTCGAGTTCGAGGTGACGCAGGAGTCCCGTCAGGAGGAGTTCGATAACAAACAGACCACCGACGACCACGGCATGCAGATCTTCGGCATCGCCAAGGATCAGTTCGGCAAGAAGTACTATATGGTCAAGAACTCCTGGGGCGAGACCGGCAAATACAAGGGCATCTGGTATGCTACGGAAGCATTCGTGAAAGGCAAGAGCCTGGACTATATGGTCCATAAAGACGCGCTGCCGCAGGCCCTGAAGGATAAACTGGGGATCAAGTAATGTCCTGGAAGCACCATATTCCGAATGCGATCACCTCGATGAACCTCCTCTGCGGGGTCCTCGGGGTGATTGCCGCTTTGGAAGGCCGTTTCGACTGGGCCTTCTACCTGATGCTGGCGGGAGCGGTCTTTGACTTCTGTGACGGGCTCGCCGCCCGGGCGCTGAAGGTCGTCTCAACGACCGGAAAGGAATTGGATTCGCTCTCTGACGTGGTGACCTTCGGCGTCCTGCCTTCCGTGATGCTGTACGAGCTGATGCGGGTCTGCACCTTCAGCGACAGCATCTGGTGCTACGTCCCGCTGCTGATCGCGGTGTTCAGCGCACTGAGGCTGGCGAAGTTCAACCTGGACGAGCGGCAGCACAGCAGCTTCCTGGGACTTCCGACTCCTGCCAGCGCGATGATCTGCGGATCGCTTTGTTACTTCATAGCGCACGACATGCAGACTTTCCTGGCGACCTGGGCGTCGGGATTCGTATTCATCCCCTTGCTGGCAGTCATGCTATGCGTGCTGCTGGTGAGCGAAGTGCCGATGTTCTCGATGAAATTCAGCCGGGAGGATGACAGCCTGGTGAAACGCAAGCGCATTCTCTTTGCAGTCAATGTGCTGCTGGTCGTTGCGATCGTCGCTTCCCTTCATCTCAATTGGTCCCTCATCATCCTGCTGGTATTCCTGGTCTATATCCTGATGAACCTGGGATTCGCGCTATTCCGCGCATAAAAACAATACCGGCCGGATCGTTTGATCCGGCCGGTTAAGTAACAGGTTGTCAAGTGATTACTTCATGATAACCTTGGCCATTTCGAGGACCTTGTTGCTGTAACCCCACTCGTTGTCGTACCAGGCGCAAACCTTCACGAAGGTAGGATCGAGCTGGATGCCGGCCTTCACGTCGAAGATGGACGTGCGGGCGTCATCGCGGAAATCGGTGGAAACGACGGCCTCGTCGGTGTAACCGAGGACACCCTTGAGGTTGGTCTCGGAGGCCTCCTTCATCGCGGCGCAAATCTCGTCATAGGTGGCGGGCTTCGCCAGCTCGACGGTCAGGTCGACGAAGGAAACGTCGGAGGTGGGAACACGCAGGGACATGCCGGTCAGCTTGCCGTTCAGCTCGGGGAGAACCTTGCCGACAGCCTTGGCCGCACCCGTGGAAGACGGGATGATGTTCTCGAGGATGCCGCGGCCGCCTCTCCAGTCCTTCTTCGAAGGGCCGTCGACGGTCTTCTGGGTGGCGGTGGCAGCGTGGACGGTGGTCATCAGGCCGCGGACGACGCCGAACTTGTCATTGAGGACCTTGGTCAGCGGAGCCAGGCAGTTGGTGGTGCAGGAGGCGTTGGAAATGATGGCCTGGCCGGCATAGGTCTCATGGTTGACGCCATAGACGAACATCGGGGTGGCATCCTTGGACGGAGCGGACAGGATGACCTTCTTGGCACCGGCGTTCAGGTGCGCCTGGGCCAGTTCGGAGGTCAGGAAGAAGCCGGTGGACTCGACGACGACGTCGACACCGAGGGCGCCCCAGGTGATGTTGGCGGGATCCTTCTCGGCGAAGACCTGGATCTTGTTACCGTCAACGATCATGAAGTTGTCCTCGACCTTGATGTCGTGGTCGAAATGACCGTGGACGGAATCATACTTCAGCATGTACGCGAGATAGTCGGCGTCCAGCAGGTCATTGATACCGACGACCTGGATGTCATCAGCGAAATTCTCGACAGCGGCACGGAAAACCATACGGCCGATACGGCCAAATCCGTTAATACCAAGCTTAATCATTTGTGTGTAGAATTATAAATTAGTTGAACTTAATCCATGTTTGGAAAAACCTCGCAAATTTATCAAAAAAAAAGGATAATTCCATATCTTTGCATAAATTCTCGACCAAGAATGAAGATACTGGTAACAAACGACGACGGATACCGCGCCAAGGGTCTTGAGACACTGGTCAACATCCTGAAACGCTACGGCGAAATCACGGTCGTCTCCCCGAAATATGTCCAGTCCGGCGCCTCGATGGGGGTCACAATGGGCTATCGTCCCATCGCGGTCAAGAAAGTACGGGAGGAACCCGGCGTGGTCTGGTACTACCTCGACGGGAGCCCCGCCAGCTGCGTGAAGTTCGGGATCGGCAACCTGTATACGGACGGCCTCCCCGACCTGCTGGTCAGCGGCATCAACCACGGCGGCAACTATGCCACGGCGGCCCTGTACTCCGGGACGCTGGGCGCCGCCCAGGAAGGAGCGCTCGTCAAGGTACCCTCCGTGGCCGTCTCCCTCGACAGCCTGGACCCGGATGCGGATTTCAGCGTCGTCGAGCGGTATCTTCCCCCTATCTTCAAGAAAATGGCCTGGCATCCTTCCAAGCGCTTCGGGCTGACCTACAACATCAATTTCCCCGCCGTCCCGCCGGAAGAGGTCGCCGGCATAAAGGTCTGCGAACAAGGCGTTATCCGCTGGGTGCGGGAGTTGTATCCCTACGACCCCGGCATCTACGAGCGGAAGGGCATCGACCATCGGGAAATCGGCATCTCTTCCCTGCCGGAGCCCGAACCCGGTGAAGAACTGTATGTGATGGGCGGCGTCATCGTCAAGGATCCGGACAACACGGAGGAGACGGACGTGGAGCTAATCGCCCGCAAATACATCACCGTCACCGCCCACAGCATACTCACGACCGACCAGCGGGAGCAGCGGCGGCTGCGCGCGATCGGACTGGAAGAAATCCTGAACCCGAAAGCATGAAGTACTATATCATAGCCGGCGAAGCGAGCGGAGACCTCCACGGGAGCAACCTGATGAGGGGACTTCGGGCCAGGGACCCGGAGGCCGTCATCCGTTTCTGGGGCGGCGACCTGATGCAGGCGGCCGACCCCGACGCCCAGCTGGTGCGCCACTACAAGGAAGGCGCGGTCATGGGCCTGACGGAAGTCATCGCCAAGGCGCGCACCCTCCTGGGCAACGTGGACTTCTGCAAGAAGGACATCCTCGCCTGGCAGCCAGACGTCGTGATCCTCATCGACTACCCGGGCTTCAACTTCAAGATCGCCAAGTTCGCCCACGAGAGCGGCATCAAGGTCTTCTACTACATCGCCCCCAAGACCTGGGCCTCCCGCGAGAAACGCAACAATTCGATCAAGGCCTGGGTGGACCGGCTCTTCATCATCTTCCCCTTCGAGAAGGATTATTTCGGCAGCCGGGGCATCCCCTATTCCTACAAGGGCAACCCGCTGATCGACGCCGTGGACGCGCACGAGTTCAGCCGCCCCTTCGAAGGCTCCTACATCGCCCTCCTCGCCGGTTCCCGCAAGGGCGAGATCTCCCGCATGATGCCCCTCTGCATGGAAATCGCCGACCTGCTGGGACGCAACGTCGTCATTGCCGGCGCCCCCGCCCGCACGAAAGAGGACTACGAAAAATACATCGGCACGCGCAAGAACGTCAAACTCCTTTTCGGGCGCACCTACGACATCCTGAAATACGCCGACGCCGCCATCATCAACTCCGGCACCGCCTCGCTGGAAGCGGCCCTGATCGGCACGCCCCAGGTCGTCTGCTGGAGCACCAGCGCCCTGACGATGTGGGCCATCCGCCACATCTTCCACGTGGACAAGCACATCAAGTACATCTCCCTGGGGAACCTCATCATGGACCGTCCCGTCTTCCGCGAGCTCATCCAGGAAGAATTCAACACCGCCGCCGTCTTCGCGGAACTGCGCCGCATCACCGAAGACAGCGCCTACCGGGCGAAAATGAAAGAGGGCTACCGCGAAATCCGCGAAGCCCTCGGAGGTTCCGGCGCGTCTGAAGCCATCGCCGGGGAAATGATCGCTTACCTGAAAGGTCAGATCCGGTAGATGCGGGCACGCAAACCCTTCAACGTCAATCCCTTCTCCCCTGCCTTCACTTCGAAGGACGGGGCGGTCCGCAGGCTGCGGTAGCCCACCAGGAAGGACTGCTCCGTCTCCGACGCAATCGGATAGACCGCCTCGCCGTCGACCGTCACCACACCCTCTCCGACAAAAGTAAACTGGAGGATGATGGCGCCGTATTCCAATTCTTCAGGGCAGGTAAAAGCATAGGCCTCCCCCGCCGGAACGGCGACCTTGCGGGCTTTCTTCTCGGTCATCGGAGTCCGGCCTTCCGTCTGCAACCAGCAGAAATCGGACAGGATGATGTCGGCCTTGTCCCGGATCGCATCGGCGTCGTGCGGCACCGGGAAGATGGAAGATTGCGTATGCATCCCGGCGGCGTGCATCGTGGCGATGTAGTCCGCATCCAGCATGTCGTATTTCATCGTGGACATGCCCAGGCACCCGCCCAGGGGCTGGAGTTTCTCTACGCATTCGGCGGCAGGCGTGCGGTTCGGGTCCCAAAGAATCTTGCAGTTCGAGAACGAACGCGCGTAGGCGACGGAATCATAGAGGTGCGTGAAGCAGGTCCAGTCGTCGCCCATCATCTCCTGGGCGACCCGGTAAGATTCCGGAATCTGGCTGTGCAGAACGGGATGGATGCCGCAGCGCTTGCAGGCCTCCAGCATCTCCACGAGGGTCGGGATGGGCTTGCGCAGCGCGGGATTCTCCGAGGCGAGCACATACTTCGTGCGCAGTTCTTCGAAGGGGGTCTGCGTGACGCGGACGGACTCTTCGATCGGAGTATAAGCGTCCGCCGTGCGCATGGTGCGGTTGATGGTCCCGTCGTGCATGATGACCAGGACGCTGTCCAGGGTGTACTTGACATCCAGTTCGATGGCCGGATAGCCGAAACGGGCCGCCATCTCGATGCCGTCGATGCTGTTCTCGGGGATCAGTTCCCCCAGGTGGCAGCCGCGGTGGGCATAGACCGTGGGGAATTCGTCAGCGGCCGGACGGCAGGCGGACACGAGCGCCGCCAAGGCGGCGAAAGCAAACAATATCTTTCTCATAATCAAAGGATTGTCAATCAAACGCGCGGACCGAAAATCGCGCTGCCGATGCGGACTTGGGTGGATCCGCAGTCCACGGCGATGCGCCAGTCGTCGGACATGCCGATGGAGAGCTCCTTGAAGTCCTCCAGTTCCGGGAACAGGTCCCGCAGGTAATCCAGGTACGAGGAAATGCGGGTGAAATCGGCCCGGACCATCTCTTCGTCGTCCGTGTGGGACGCCATGCCCATCAAGCCGCAGAAACGCACGTGGGCGTATTTGTCCGCATTGAAAAGGATCTCCAGGATCTCTTCTTCATAAAAGCCCTGCTTGGTCTCCTCGGCCCCGATGTGCAGCTCGAGCAGGACGGGGATGACCTTGTCGTGCGCCTGGCCCCAGTCGTCCACGGCCTCCAGCAGGTGCTGGGAATCGATCGACTCCACCAGGGCGGCGTAGGGCAACACCATCTTCAGCTTGTTGGTCTGGAGATGGCCGATGAAATGCCACTCGATGTCCTGCGGGAGCTGGACCGCCTTGGCCGCCAGTTCCTGGGGACGGTTTTCCCCGAAAAGACGCTGGCCGGCCTGGTAGGCCTCCAGCAGGCGTTCGAGGGGCTGGAATTTGGAAACTGCCAACAATCTGACGTTTGCTGGCAGTTCACTCTTGATTCTTTTCAGGTTTTCCGAAATCATCGTTTCCCTTGTTTCTTCTGTTGCTCGCGCAGCTGCTGTTGCTGCAGGCGCTGGGCTTCCTCCAGCCGGAGCTGCCACTTGGACTTCTGGACCGGCTTACCTTCAGAGGCCTTCACCTTGGCGAGGATCTCGTCCGGGTGGACGAACCACTTCTTGATCACGAAGGTCTCGCCCATCGTAATGAGGTTGGAGAGCAGGTAGTAGTAGCTCAAGCCCGACGACAGGTTGTTACAGATGAAATACATCATGATCGGCATCATCCACAGGCTCATGAACTTCATCGACTGCGCGTTGGGGTCGTTGGACGCCGTCTGGTTCGCCGTGGTCATCTTGGAGTAGAACCACATCGACACCGCCATCAGCAGGGCGAAGAGGGAGATGTGGTCGCCCAGCAGCGGGATGCGGTGGCCGAAGTTGATGATCGAATCGAAGGCGCTCAGGTCCTCGGCCCAGAGGAAAGGCTGCTGGCGCAGCTCGATGGAGGCCGGGAAGAAACGGAACATCGCCCACAGGATCGGGAACTGCAGCAGCATCGGCAGGCAGCCGCCCATCGGGCTGACGCCCGCCTTCTTGTACAGGTCCATCGTCGCCTGTTGCTTCTTCATCGCGTCTTCCTGCTTGGGATACTTGGCGTTGATCTTCTCCATTTCGGGCTTGAGGGCCTGCATCTTGGCGGAGGAAGAATACGACTTGTAGGCAAACGGGAACACCACGATCTTGATGAATATCGTCATCAGGAGGATGATGATACCGAAGTTGGCGATGTAGCGGTGCAGGAAATTGAAGAGCGGGATGATGACGAAACGGGTGAACCAGCCGACCAGCCAGCCGCCGAGCGGGATGATCTTCTCGTACTTCTGATCGTACGATTTCAGCGTCTGGAAGTGATTGGGACCGAAATACATCTCATAGCCCAGGCGGATGTCGGCGGGATTGTCCCGACGGAGCTCTTCGCGCATCCGGGCCTCGCAGGTCATCAGGTTGCGGCTCTCGTCGCCGTCCTGGAAGAACGCGACCGACACGTCTCCGGAAGCGAACTGCTGCCGGGAACGCACGATGGCGGAGAAGAACTGCTGCTGGAAGGCGAACCAACTCAGCTTGGAGTCGATACGCTTCGCCCCGTTGCGGCCGCGGCCGATCTCATTGGGCTTTTTCTCCCCTTCGAAATAGTAATCCAACTTGGAGTACTGGGACTCGTTCTTGAAGCCCTTCTCCATCCGCGGAATCGTCATCGCGAAGTCCACGTCCACGGAAGAAACGTTGCGCGGGATGATGCCGTCCATGCCGACGAAGGACAGGGTGTTCTGCACCATATAGGAGCCTGTGGGGAGCGTGTAGCGCTGCTCGATGTAGCCGCCGGAGGCGAAGGGCAGGCGCATCACGAGCGTGGTGTCCGTCTGCTCTGTAACCTCGAAGACGAAGTCGGAGGTCTTGATGAACTCGCCCGCATACACGCTGACGCTGTAGGTGCTCATCCCTTCCTTGAAGAGATAGAGATCCTCCTTGTCGTAGGTCTTGAAATCCTTGATCCGGGCCGACCAGGGCTGGGCGCCCTTGGTCGTGAAGGCCAGGGCGATCTTGTCGTTCTCCAGCGTCACGACACTCCCCTCCGCCTGGTGCGCGCTCTCGAGGGCGGCGTCCTTATAGATGGAAACGGGGGCCTCGGGCTGCTCGGGCAGGACGGCGGCCAGGGAATCCGCAGCGGCGCGCAGGGCGGCGATGGAATCCATCTCCGCCTTGTGCTCCACATAATAAATGGAATCCAGACGCGCCTGCTCGGCGGCTTGCTCAGCCTGGATGGCGGCCTGCTTCTGATACTGCTTCGACTGCCAGAAAGTAAAGCCGAAGAGCAGCAGGCCGATCAGGACGAATCCGATGATCGAGTTCTTATCCATTGTTCTCTTCGCTTTCTACCGTCCGGATCTTCTCTTCAAGCGCCTTGAGCTCCAGCTTCGCATCCTCGATCTTCTGTTGCATCTGCTTGATGAGCGGTTCGGAATTCTTGGACATGGCGAAGAAACCGATGTTGTTCTCGTAGGTATCGATGTCCTGCTGGAGGGCGTTGTACTTCTGGATCAGGATATCCTTCTCGCTGCGCGGGGCGCGGGCGGCCTGACGGCTGTCGCGGCGGGGACCCCGCTCTCCGAAGGACGGGAATTTCTCCTGCATCGCCTCCCGGTAGCTGCGGGTGACGGCTTCCTTCTCCTTGAACGGGACGAATCCGATCGCACGCCACTTCTCGTCGAAGTCGCGCATCGCGGCCTCGTCGGCTTCCGCATCCGCGGGAACGTAGGCTTTGATCTCCTCGATCAGGTGCTTCTTGGCCTTGAGATTGCCGTAGAAGTCATTCTCGGGCTTGTTCTGCTTGTCACGCTCGGCGAAGAACTCGTCGCAGGCGGCGCGGAAACGCTTCCAGAGCTGCTCGGACTTCTTGCGAGGAACGGCGCCGATCTCCTTCCACCTCTTCTGGAGGTTGATGAACTCGTCCGTGGCCTTCTTCCACTCCGTGCTGGTCTTGAGCGCCTCGGCGGCCTCGATGAGGGCCATCTTCTTCTCGAGGTTCTCGTTCATGTTGTCCTTGTAGGCGGAATAGAAGTCGCGCTTCTTCTCGAAGAAACGGTCGCAGCCGGCGCGGAAGCGGTCGTAGATCTTCTGGTTCTCCTTCTTGGAGGCGAAACCGATGCCCTTCCACTCGGCCTGGATCTTCTCAATCTCCTTGGTCAGGGCGTTCCACTCGCTGGATGAAGAGACTTCCTTGGCGGCGATCTCCTCGATCCGCTCGCAGAGCGCGGTCTTGGCGGAGAGGTTCTCCTCCTGCTTCTCCTTCAGGCCTTCAAAATGGGCCTGGTAGCGCTTGTTGATGACCGCGGTCGCGGCGCGGAAGCGCTCCCAGATGGAGTCGCGGAACTCCTTGGCGACCGGTCCGTACTCCTTCCACTGCTCGTGCAGCTTCTGCAGCTCGTGGAAGGCGGAAACGACGTTGTCATTCTCCGCGAGCTTCTCGGCGGCCTCGCAGAAGGCCGTCTTGGCTTCGAGGTTCTTCTTGAAATCGAGGTCACGCAGGTCGCGGTTGATCTTGACCATGTCGTAGAACTTCTCGACATAGAACTGATAGGTATCGTTGATATCCCTGAACTTCTGGTTGGGGACGGGACCGATGGCGCGCCAGCGCGCCTGGATCTCGCGGAAGGCCGGGAACGTGGCGCTCACGTCCTCCTGCTTCTCGACGAGGTTCTTGAGATCCTCGATGACGGCTTCCTTGGCCGCGAGGTTGTTCTCCCGTTCCTTTTCCTGCTCCTTGTTGTACTCGGCCCTTTCGCGCTTGTAATCGGCGTAAAGGTCCTTGAAAGCCGCTTCGATGGCCGCGAAGGGATTCATCTTTCCGTCTTCCTCGACAGGCTCGGCGGGAGCGGCGTCGTCGGGCTCGGGACTGGCTTCCAGTCCGGCCTCGGCCTTCTCCTTGTTGAGTTTCTTGTAGAATGCGGATTTGATGGCTTCGGCCTCTTTCGACTTTTTCATCCGCTCCGCGTCGGCCTTGAGGGCGGCGAAGAGATCGACCAGCTCGGCAAGGGTCTTCTCGAAGAGGTTGGAGGCCTCCGGAGCGGGCGCTTCGGCGGGCTCGGCAGCGACGGGCGCTTCCTCTTCGGCAGGGGCTTCCGGCTCAGGTTCGGGCTCGGCAGCGGCCTCAGGCTCGGCAACCGGCTCCGGTTCTGCCACAGGGGCTTCGGCTTCGGGCTCGGCGACGGGCGCCTCCTGCTCTACGGTCTCTTCAACGACGGGGGTCTGGATGGTTTCAAGTACGTCTGACGTGGGCTGCACATCAGGGATGATCGTTTCGCTCATGGTTAATTAGAGTAACAAGTTAAAAATATAGTAATGGACTACAAATATATCATTTTTTTGGACATTCTTCGCTATTTTTGCAACAGTAAATGCTTTCGCCATGAGAATAGACATCCTGACCGTCGTCCCCGAGTTGCTCGAAAGCCCCCTGGGCCATTCCATCGTGGGGCGCGCCATCAAGAAAGGCATCGTGGAAATCCACGTCCACAACATACGCAAATACGGCCTGGGCCCTCACCGCTCGGTCGACGACTATTGCTACGGCGGGGATGCCGGGATGGTGATGATGGTCGAGCCCGTCTATAAGATGATAGAGGAATTGAAGGCGGAACGGGACTACGATGAAGTTATTTATATGTCTCCGGACGGGGAGATCCTGACCCAGGGCATCGCCAACGAGCTTTCGCTGAAAGAGAACATCATCCTGCTCTGCGGCCACTACAAGGGCATCGACCACCGGATCCGGGAGCATCTGGTTACCAGGGAGATTTCCGTGGGCGACTATGTGGTCAGCGGCGGGGAGATCCCGGCGGCGATCGTCGCGGACGCCATCGTCCGCTTGCTGCCCGGCGCCATCACCGACGAGACCTCGGCGCTGAGCGACAGTTTCCAGGACGACCTCCTCTCCCCTCCCATCTATACACGGCCGGTGGAATTCAACGGGTGGAAAGTGCCCGACGTGCTGCTCAGTGGCAATCCCAAACTGATCCGCGCCTGGCAGGACGAGCAGGCCCTGGAGCGCACGAAACGGCTCCGCCCGGAACTACTTAATAAATAATTTTAATAAATAATTTATTTGATAAAAGATTTTTAGGTTTTTGTTGGAATCAATGAAAAATTGATTACCTTTGCCCTTGCAAAATGAAAACACTCTACTCTTATTCTTAAGAGATACTAACCAACAATTAACCTTCTTTTAGGTAATACACTACTAACTAACCGATAAAAAAGCCCGCTGTGACAGCGGGCTTTTTTCTAGTTTTCTTTCAGCGTGATCTCGAACAATCGCTTCCAGTATTTGCCGGTGAGGTAGATGCGGCCATCGTCGGGGTTGTAGGCGATGCCGTTCAGGACATCCGTCCGCTCGTCCCGGTATTGACGGGGCAGGAGGCCCGTGCAGTCCACGGTCGCCTCGACCTTGCCATCCTTCGGGTCGATGATCAGGATGACGTCGGACATATAGACGTTGGCCCAGATCTTCCCGTCGATGTATTCCAGCTCGTTGAGATAGCGGATCGGGCGCTCGTTCAGGCGTACCGTCACCGTCCGCTGCACCTTCAGGGAAGAATCCATGAAATACAGGCGGGCCGAGCCGTCCGAGGCGATCAGCTGCTTCCCGTCGGTGGTCAAGCCCCAGCCTTCGCGCGGATAGCCGAGCGTCTTCTCATATTCGAGCGTCCCGGCGTCATAGACGAAGGCGAGCTTGTTGGTCCAGGTCAGAATATACAGTTTCCCGTCCAGCACGACGGAACCCTCCACGAAATACTTCCGGTCGAAGTCCAGCCGCTCCAGGGCCTTGCCCGTCTGCGGATCCACGATGCGCATCGTGGACTCCCCCCACTGGCCGGTGCTCTCATACATCTTGCCGTCGTGGAAGAAGAGCCCCTGCGTGTAGGAGGTCTCGTCGTGGGGATGGGACGCGACCACCTGCGGCCGGTAGCTGCGGACCTTCGCCTCGCAGCTGACCGGCAGCAGCACGATCGCGCACAGCAGGATCAGTCTGACCAGGTCCTTCACTACAGCTCGAGTTTATAGCCCTTGCGGTACTCGTAGTGGAGGAGCTTCGTCGCCTCCTCATCGTTGCCCATGAACTTCTGGACGATGGGGTTCCAGACGACGGGACGGCCGAGCGTCGCGGCGATGTTGCCGAGGTTGCAGACCGTGCAGGAAGAATGACCGACCTCGACGGGGACGTTGGGATCGATCCGGCTCTTGACGGAATCGATGAAGATCCTGTGGTGTCCGGCCCGGGCCTCGTAAGGCACGTCGGCGTTGGCCACGTCCTTCTTCATCTCGAACTTGGGATCCGAGCAGGTGAAGGAGCCGCGGTGCACCTCGACCCAGCCCTCGCTGCCGTAGAAACGCACGCCGGGCACTTTGTTGTCGGGCGTGACGGGGCCTTCGGTCATCACGATGCCGTTGTCATACTTGTAGGTCAGGCGGTCATAGTAGCCCCAGCCGCGGGGAATGATCTCGCAGGGACCGGACAGATCCTTGCCGATGCCCCACTGGGCGATGTCGAACATATGCGCGCCCCAGTCGGTCATCAGACCGCCACCCATGACCTTGTACCAGCGCCAGGCGCCCCATAGCTTCTCCTTCGGCTCTTCGGGGGTGATGATGGGATCCAGGTCGGAATGGTAATAGATGCTCTCCGGCAGCGGGCCGAGCCACTTGTCCCAGTTCAGGCCTGCAGGCACTTCCATCTTGGGGAGCTTGCAGTCCACCGGGTGGCCGGTATGCGGATCCAGGTTGCGGCCCACATAGACGTTGATGCGCTCGATCTTGCCCAGGTCGCCGTTGCGCACGACGTTGCAGGCGTGGGTGAATTCCTCGCTGGAGCGCTGCTGGCTGCCGACCTGCAGGATGCGGTTGTATTTGCGGACCGCCTTGCAGAGGACCTGGCCTTCGTAGATGGTCAGGGTCATCGGTTTCTCCAGATAGACGTCCTTCCCGGCCTTGAGGGCGGCCAGGGCGACGAGGGCGTGCTGGTGGTCCGGCACGGCGATCACGACGGCGTCGATGTCCGGGCGGGCGATCAGGTCCTGATAATCTTCATACAGATCCACGACGACCTTCTTCTCCCCCTTCCCTTTGTAGTAATCGGTCACCTCGCGCTGGAAACGGTCGCGCTTGATGTCATAAACGTCGCAGCCCGCCACGAGCCGGACGTCATCCATCTTGATGAAACTGCCCCACAGATAACGGCCCTGCTGGCCCAGTCCGATGAAGCCCAGGCGGATCTTGTCGCTGGCGGCCGCCGTCTTCTTGCGGGCGGCGGGAGCCGCGGAAGCGAGCCCTGCAGGAATCATCGTTGCAGCGGCGCCGAGCGCCGAAACCTTGAGAAATTGTCTTCTTTCCATATTAAAGATTGGTTAATAGTTTTCTTCTTCAAATGTAAGAAAAATCCTTCAATTATGCACCCGTTCCCGACTGAAATGCTCACCGAATCCCCGTCGCAGCCTTCACGCGGGAGAGCGTCCGTTGCATCTCGTCGTAGTCGGAAGGATCGCGCCAGGCTTCCCGGCGCCCCGTCCATTCATCGACGAAGAGGGTCGCATAGCCCGGGATGAGTTTCCCCGGCAGGGTGCACCACATGAAACGCAGCTCGGGCTCGAGCATGCGCTTGCGGCCCGACCAGTCGTCGTGCGTGAAACGCAGCGTCACCATCAGTTCCAGCCGCGTATTCTCCTTGCTCATGTTGGAAACGGCGTTGCCCATCGAATAGATGACCGGCACGCCGCCCAGGTGTGTCGTATCCTGGACCACGTGCGGGTGCGCCCCGACGATGACGTCTGCTCCCTGCTCCGCGAGCCACCGGGCCCATTCCTCCTGCTCCGGCGAATGGCGCAGTCGGTATTCCTCGCCCCAGTGCGGCAGGGCCACGATGAAATCCGCGCGCGCCGCTTTCGCCCGGGCGATCATCCCATCCACATCCTCCCGCTCCATTCTGCCCAGCTTGGGCCACTCGAAGGGCTGGGGGTCCAGGTTGGTGCCGTAAGTGAAGTTGACGAAAGCGATTCGCAGGCCTTTCGCCTCCAGGAAAAGGGGCATCAGCTCCGCCTCTTCCGCCGGGTTGCGTGCGACGCCGGTCTGGCGCACGCCCAGCGAATCCCGGATCGCGTCATAGACCTCCAGCGTACGCTCCAGGCCCTTCCGGCCCTTGTCGATGATGTGGTTGTTGGCCGTCAGCATCAGGTCCAGCCCCAGGTCCGCGCAGACCGTCCAGGCGTACGCGTCCGGTGCGGAAAAGCAGGGATAACCCGTGTACGGGGCGCCGGCCAGGGTGAATTCCATGTTGGCGACAGCGATGTCCGCCTCCCGCATCGGCGCGGCGACCCGGCTGAAGAACTCCCCGTAATCGTGGTGCAACTGCGGCATGTGCATCATCACATCCCCGATCAGGCGGACCGTCAGCGTGTCCGTATGGAACTGCAGGGGCCGGGCGGCCGGAACGCTGCAGTCCCAATAAGGCGCAGCCGGGACCCGCAACTCCTGCGCGCCCAGACGCGCGCCGCCCGAGAGAAGGACGACGCCAAGCAGGCACAAGATTTTCGCAGCCAGACGCATAGGGGCAACAAATATACATATTTTTTCGTACCTTTGCCCCCACTTTGAAACAGGCGGGACGATCCGTCGCGGCCGCAAGGCTGAGGAAAGTCCGGGCAGGATAGGGCACCCCGCTGCGGAAAGCGCAGGTGGGAGTGATCTCAGGGAATCCGTAACAGAAAACAACCGCCCCTTCGGGGGCAAGGGTGAAAACGCGAGGCAAGAGCTCACGACTTCCGGCAGCGATGTCGGGAGGGTACGGACCCGGGGCCTGCAAGACCAAGTATACCGGCAGATGAGGGCGGCCCGCCCGATGCCGGGGGGTAGGTCGCGAAGATAAATGACGGAAGTGAACAGAACCCGGCTTACGGTCCCGCCTTTTTTATTCCTCTTTCTTTTTCTTCTTATCCCAGCGGGAACGGCTGGACAAGCGGCGCTTGTTCATCTTGGAGAGCATCACCTCCTTGAAATTGCTGGTCAGGTTCGGGAAACGCATTTGGAAGCGCGCCAGCAACTCCTTCATGTAGGACTCGACGTGGCGGATCTTCTTCTCGTGGTAGAGTTCGTCGAAGGTGATCAGGATGGCGGTTTCTTCCACTTCCCCGAACTCGTGGTTCACCGCCGTGCCCAGCATCTTCATCGTCGGGGAAATCTGCATGTAGGAGTTGACCAGCGGCGGAATGGAGGTCCCCAGCGACTTGATGGCGTCCTTCAGGCAGACATAGTCCTTCTTGAACTCCTCTTCCTTCAGGATCAGCATGGCCGCCCGGCGGTCCAGCTGCGGCAGGACGGGGTCGATGGGCTGCACGAGCTGCTCGGCGCCGCCGAAATGCTTCCACAGGAAATGCAGGATCAGATCACGCCCGAGGGGGTCGTACGAAGGATACATCGTCATCTTGCCGAAGAAGAAATACATGTTCGGATGGTGCACCATCAGGGTCGCCAGACCGTCCCAGAGGTTATCCAGGGCGAATAGGGCCTTCGCCCCCGCCTTGGAGCTCTGGTAATCCGGGGTCACGAAAGAGCGTCCCAGCTCGATGGTGTGCGGGATGTAATCGCGTACGAACTCTTCGCTGAAATGGAACATGTGGGATGTGGCCAGCACGGGCTGCCCGTCCTCCCCGATCTTGATGTCCGAGCCCAGGATGTAACGGTAGCCGCCGATGATGGCCTGCGCCTCCGGGTCCCATACCAGGAGCTGCTGGTAGGGGTTCTCCATCGTATCGAACCCGTCCAGGTCCATCGCCAGGCCGGCGCTCCCGCCCGCCTGGCGGAAGCTGATCTCGCGCAGCCGGCCGATTTCCCGGACCGTGTTCGGGGCGTTCTGCCAGTTGACCACGTAGATCTCATTGTCTCCGTGGTTGGTCTTGCGCTGCAGTTTGTCCGGCGTCAGTTCGGCCAGGATCAATTCCTTTTCTACAGGGGCGATGATCTCTTCCATATTACAATTCATATACTTTGGACCGCACCCACTGCGCCCACTCGTAGGGCGTGCGGCTGCCGTCGAAGGTCTCGGGTGGAATCGGGTCGCCAAACACCACCTTGAAGGTACTGTGCTGCGCCTTGTACATCTCGTCGGGGAGCAGGAGCATCGCGAAGTTGAACTTCAACCCCAACTTCTTGCACAGGTTGGCGATACGGTAGAAACGCTTGGAGTTCTGCGCGACGAAATGGACGGGGACGACCTGGCGTCCCGTCATCACGCTCTTGCGGATGAAGGCCTTGCCCCAGGGCAGGTCCTGGATCTTGCCGTCGATCTTGCGGGAGCAGAGTTTGCCCGGGAACATGACCATCTGGTCCTCCGAGCGGAAAGCCTCGTCGATCTTGTCCGCCAGGTCCTTGCTCTGGCCTTTCCCCACCACGTTGACGCCGACGCAGAGCGGCGCCAGGCCCTTCAGGTTCATCAGCAGGTCGTTGACGAGATAGCGGATATGGCCGTCAAATGCCTCTCCCACGATGCCGCCCAGCGCCACGCCGTCGATGCCGCCCAGGGGGTGGTTGGACACGAAGGTGTATTTCGTCTGGCCGGAGGTGTCGAACTTGTCGAAACCCTGCACGTCCAGGGTGACGTCCAGGTATTTGATGGCGTTGGTGCAGAATGGCACCCCGGTATAGCCTTGCGTAAGGTATTCGTTGATGAAATCCACGTGCAGGAGGCGTTTCATCCAATTGACGAGGAAGCGGGGAATCTTCTTTCCCTTCGCTCTGGAAGCGATGATCTTGTCCAGATCGATCGCCATTTCGGGATGCTTGTTCATCAGGTCAGGTGCTAGCAGGACAAATATAAGAAAAAAACGTTATCTTTAGCAAGAAATTGCAAAGGCAAGAAATGCTCAAGGAATACGATGTCATCATCATAGGCGGGGGTATCACCGGCGCCGGCACGGCCCGGGACTGCGCCCTGCGAGGCCTGAAGGTCCTGCTCATCGAGCGCAGGGACATCGCCGACGGCGCGACCGGCCGCAACCACGGTCTCCTGCACAGCGGCGCCCGCTATGCCGTCAAGGACGGCGAATCGGCCCGCGAATGTATCGTGGAGAACCGCATCCTCCGTCACATCGCCCCCCACTGTATCGAAGATACGCAGGGGCTCTTCATCACCCTGCCCGAAGACGAGGACGCGGGCTACGGCCTGGACTACCAGAAAAAGTTCATCGAGGCCTGCCGCGCCGCGGACATCGAAGCCGAGGCGATGGACCCTCGGGAAGCCATTCTCATGGAGCCTTCCGTCAATCCGAGGCTCATCGGCGCCGTCAAGGTGCCGGACGGATCCGTGGATCCTTTCCGGCTCTGCGCGGCCAACATCCTGGACGCCCGGCAGCACGGGGCGGACATCCTGACTTACACGGAAGTCCTGGACCTCATCCGGGAAGGCGGACGGGTCTGCGGCGTCCGGGTCCGTAACAGCCGCAGCGGCGAGACGGCCGAATACCGCGCCCCCGTGACCGTCAACGCGGCGGGCATCTGGGGCCAGGCGGTCGTCCGGATGGCCGGGGCCCGCATCTCCATGTTCCCCGCCAAGGGAGCCCTCCTGGTCTTCGCCCACCGCGTCAACAACGTGGTGATCAACCGCTGCCGCAAGTCGGCCGACGGCGACATCCTGGTCCCCGGCGACACGGTCACGGTCATCGGCACCACCTCCACCAAGATTCCCTTCGAGGAATGCGACGACCTGCACGTGACGCCCGACGAAGTGGCCCTCCTGCTGCGCGAGGGCGCACAGCTCTGCCCCGCCCTCGAGAGCACCCGCATCCTGCGCGCCTACGCCGGCGTACGGCCGCTGGTAGCGTCCGACGACGACCCGACGGGCCGGAGCATCAGCCGTGGCATCGTCTGCCTGGACCACGCCGTCCGCGACGGCATCGAAGGTTTCGTCACGATTACCGGCGGCAAGCTGATGACCTACCGTCTGATGGCCCAGATGGCCACGGATGCCGTCTGCGCCAAGCTGGGCGTCTCCGCCCCTTGCACGACGGCTACGGTCCCGCTCCCCCGCACGGTCCTGCGCGACTTCCCCGCCGGCTCCCCCGCCAGCGCCCTGGTCTGCGAGTGCGAGAACGTGAGCCTGGGCGAGATCCGGAGCGCCGTGCAAAACTTCGACATCCACACCCTGGCGGATCTGCGGCGCCGCACGCGCATCGGCATGGGCACCTGCCAGGGCACCTACTGCATACGCAAGGCGGCCGCCGCCCTGGCGGAGTCCCAGGGAAAGCCCCAGGACGCCGACCGGCTCGCCCGGGAGTACCTGGACGAGCGCTGGAAGGGCATGATGCCCGTCGGCTGGGGCGACACCCTCCGGGAGATGGAATTCATGCAGAAAGTATTCAAGGCGGGCGCGCCTTCCACCTTCAAATGAGCGAGCCATGAAGTTTGACGTGATCATCATCGGAGCCGGCTCGGCCGGCATGCAGGTCGCCACGGCCCTCCAGAAGGCGGGACGCAAGACCGCCGTGATCGGCCTCGGCCGCTCCATCAACGAAGTGGAAGTCAGGCCCTACGAACGCCTGGGCGGCACCTTGCTGATCGGCGACTCGGTCAGTGAAGGCCTTTTCGAGGACGGACGCCTCAAGGCCGTCCGTACCGCCAACCTGGGTGCCTATCCGCTGGAGGCGGAACGTTTCGTCCTCGCCACCGGCAAGTTCCTGGGCGGCGGCCTGGTCGCCGACATGGAGCGGGTCTATGAGCCCCTGTTCGGCCTGGACGTGGCCTGGGACGAGGACCGCAGCCGCTGGTTCGACGCCGATTTCGGCGCCCCGCAGCCCTTCCTGTCCTTCGGCTTGAAAACGGACGCGCAGTCCCGTCCTTCCCTCGGCGGCCGGACCGTGGAGAACCTCTACGCCTGCGGCGAAATCCTCGCCGGCGTCTCCGCCGTGGACGGGCGGGAAGCCATTGCCGCCAGTGCGGCGAAAGTACTCTCAATCCTAACGGAAGAAGGCCATGCAGAAGCGTAACATCAGTCCCAACAACTTCGAGCAGTGCGTCAAGTGCGCCATCTGCACCGACTTCTGCCCCGTTCTCAAGGTGCTCCCCACCTATCCCGGTCCCAAGCACGGCGGCCCCGACGGCGAGCGCCTGCGCCTGAAGAACGCCCTGTTCTTCGACAGCAACCTGAAATACTGCCTCAACTGCAAGCGCTGCGAGGTCGTCTGTCCTTCGGGCGTGCGCATCGCGGACATCATCCATTCCGCCCGGGACCGTTACGGCGAGAGCAAGCCCAGCCTGCGCGACCGCATGCTCGCGAATACCGACACGATGGGTTCCCTGGCCGCCCCCTTCGCCCCGCTCGTCAACGGGACGCTGGGCCTGGGCGTGACCAAGTCCGTGATGGAAAGCATGTTGAAGATCGACCACCGCCGGACTTTCCCGAGGTATTCCGGCGAGCGTTTCACCGCCTGGTTCCGCCGCAAGGCGCGCAAGAACCAGGATGCCTTCAAACGCCAGGTCAGCTATTTCCACGGCTGTTACGTCAATTACAATTACCCGCAACTGGGCAAGGATTTCGTGCGCGTGATGAACGCGCTGGGCTACGGCGTGCAGCTCCTGGACAAGGAGAAGTGCTGCGGGGTTGCGATGATGAGCGGAGGGATGTTCGACGCGGCGCGCAAGAACGCGCAGGTCAATCTCGGTTCGGTCGCTTCCGCAGCGAAGGAAGGACGCGTGACGCTGACCACTTCATCGACTTGCACCCTGACGATGCGCGAGGAGTATCCGGGCGTGCTGGGGATCGACAATGCCGCGATACGGGAGGATATCCTGCTGGCGGTGCGTTTCATCTATGAGGCGGTCGAGCGCGGCGAGGCGAAGCTGGCGTTCAAGCCGGGTTTCCACGCCCGGGCTGCTTACCACGTCCCTTGCCATATGGAGAAGCTGGGTTGGAGTCTCTTTACCCGGGCCTTGATGGAGAGTATTCCCGGGATGGAGCTCTTGCCGCTGGACAGCAATTGCTGCGGCATTGCGGGCACTTACGGCTTCAAGAAGGAGAATTACGAGCGCTCGCAGCAGATCGGGCAGGCGTTGTTCGACGACATCGGGCGGGTCGCGCCGGATTTTGTCGTTTGCGAGTGTGAGACTTGCAAGTGGCAGATCGAGATGTCTACGGGCGTGGAGGTCCGCAACCCCATCAGCGTCCTGGCCGAGGCCCTCGACCTGGACGCCACCGCCGCCCTGAACCGCTAGCGTGCGAACTTCGCTTTAAAGGCGGTCCAGTCGTAGTAGGGGCCGGTGACGGGCTCCAGCGGGAGGCGGGCCTCCTCGCCGTTGAGCTCCTGCACAGAGTCATCTTCACCGGGCTCTAGGCCCCGATATGTAATCAGCCAGGGCATTCCCGGCAGTTTCCCCCAAAAGGGTTTTTACTGCCGCCGGGAATGCCCTGGCTGGTTTTCGTCTCTTACTCGTTCTGAGTTTCGGGCTGTGAAGCCGGGGCCGGGCCTGCGACGGGCGTGGCCTGGCAAGGCTCCGCCTGAATCTCTTCGGCCTGGATTTCCTCAGCCTGAGCGGGCGCAACGGGCGATTCGGGAACAGTCTGCCCCCCCTGTGCCGGCGGACGGGGGACGATGACGACTTTGGAAGGAATTGAGGGTTTCATGATAGTATGGATTAAGGTTAGACTTTCTTGTTCTTGCGAGCGCGGCGGCGGGGGCCGGCCAGATACTCGTCGATGGCGTCGATAGCCGCCTGCATGTCGGACACATCCGTGAAGCCGGAAGGATCCGACATGGCGCTCAGCCAGCGGATCGCATAGAGACCGTAGTCCGTCTTGATGTAGTCACGGATGTCGATCAGTCCGGTGGAAGCGATTTTCCGTACGCTTTTGTCCGTTACCGAATTCTCATAACGGGCGTCCCGCAGGGCGATGTGGCGGTTGAGATTGGCCGTGATGGACTCGCAGGCGTCGTAGGCCCGGATGATCTTCATCGACAAGGGGTTGTTCTCGATTTTCTGGAAGAGCGACGACATCTTCAGCAACTCCAGAGCGTCCTGGCAGGTCGTAATGGAAACGCTGGAGAAGATGACGCTGCTATGGTAATTGATGGAATCCAGCGGGCATTTGGCGAGTTCCGTCCTGTGGTCCAGGAAGTACTGCGCCGACTGCCCTTCCTGTTTCAGGTAATCGACCATGATGTCGATGTCTTCCATATTGGTCTGCAACTCCGAGCGGACCAACTCCAGGGCGGCGCGCACGTCGCTTCGGGCGGCGGCGCGGTCTACCTTCCCCTGGATGGCGAAGGTGATGATGATGCCCAGGATGACGGATAACAGGTCGCTGAAAAAGGTGATGATTCTATCTTTCATGATTCCGACGGTTTGACGGGTTCCGTATGCAGGGTGACGAGGGTATCCTTGCCGAAACGCTCCTTCAGTCTGTCCTCTATGTCGGTCGCACGGTCATGGACTTCCTGCAGCGGCAGGGCGCCGTCCATCCGGATATGGGCCTCGATGGCGATGCGGCTGCCGATGCGCCGGGTGCGCAGGTTG
>JAEEGI010007283.1_pt1 | contig 24786 bp, 13 predicted proteins | sample 8958751 | NCBI WGS metagenome assembly JAEEGI01 (sample SAMN16246545, study PRJNA631951) | gut metagenome | biome: gut microbiome; feature: rumen; material: KS-attached | host: Bos | place: Iran: Karaj | collected 2018-10
ATTATAAATAGATTCTTAAATATAATTTCACTTCAAGAAAAAGAATTATATCAATTAAGATTTAATTCAAAATATTTTAAAGAACTAGCTCAAAAAACGTTAAAACAAATAATTTCAGGTGAAAAAGAAAAAGAATCCTAAAAAAAACAATATCTCAAATAAATATTTAATTAAAAGAAAAAAGAAAAAATATAAATAAAAAGAATACAACAAAAACAATGAAAAAATCTCAATTAAATAATAATATATCATCAAATGATATAATTCAATGTAATTCAGTTTGTATTTTCCAAAAAAATAAAAAAATAAAGAAAGCAAAGGAAAGAGATTTTGAAACAATAAAAACAAAAAGAACAAATAGAATAAATAAACAGAGTAATAATAGTAAAATACGATAAATAATAGTATAATAATATAAATGAAAAAAATTTATTTCCTTCATTATCAACAACAGATACATATGAATATAATGATATAAAAATCCATAATATTCAAAAAAAAATATTAAATACAAAAATGTCTCCTTCAAATTCACAATCAAATCTTCCAATATATAATAAATAATATAAATAAAAATAAAGATTATTTAATAACAGAAAATTTATCTTCTCAAAATAATATAATTAAAAAAGAAAGAGTAAAAAATTCTCATTCAATAAAAAATTTTAGAGAGTTATTTGAACATTCATCTTTTTTACAAGATGAAAAAAGAGAATTACAAAATAAAAACATTAGAAGAATTAAAAATTTATCTCAAGCTTCTTTTACTTATTATCCAGTTAATAATTCTAAAGTTGATTGTAGTTATAATAATATTAATACTTTACAAAATTCAATTATTTCTCCTCAAGTTACTAGAACTCAAAAAATATTAAAAAGTTTATCTAATTCTGCTAGAAAAGGAATTAGGATTAATACACTTGATAATGCTAAATTAAATTCTTTTTTAGGAAAGCTATAATTTTTTTTTTTTTATATATTTAATCTCTTTTTTATTTTATTAAGATTAGTTATTTCTTTTTTTTTAAATATTAATGATATATATATTTTTTTTATTTAGTTAATTATCCATTATTGGAATATCATTTAATATTTCATTTCTTTTGTTTTCGTCTTTTTCTTTACATGCTTTATAAAATTGAAATAAATAAAAAAGTCCTGGTATTAAAACTAATAAAGATAATATACTTAAACAAATAAAAGTTTTTAATTCTTCAGTTCTTATTAATTCTTCAATTCCAAAAATTAATAAAATAATACCTAAAATTGTTAATATTATAACACAACGGAAAGTTTTTTTTAAATTATTAGGTATTGTAAATTGTTTAGCTTGAATAAATTCTTCATTATTATTATTATTATGAATTAAATTAACATCATCTTCATTAAATGAATTTTCTCTTGTTGAACTCGGAGAACTCATTTTTTAATTTATATTCAAATATATTGAGTTAAAAAATAAAGAATTTTTAGAATATCATAAATATAAAAAAATTATTATATTCATTTGATAAATAATTTCCAAAATTAAATCATAAAAAAATTTTCCCAAAAAACTTTTATTTGAATAAATATATTAACTAAAAAATAAATTAATCAATTCATCATTTTTTTGATTATAATTCCCTTAATAATTAATAAGAATCTATTTAATATGAAAAAAAGAATAATTCATTAAAAGGAAATTTAGTTTTAATTTTCATTTTTTATTATTTTTTATTTAAAAAATAAAAATTTATTTGAAAAAAAAATTTATATAAAATATGTATAATTATCAATTATCATTATTATTAACATTATTACTATTATTTTTTGTTTGTGAAAAAATAATTTCTTTATTTCCTTTATTAGTAATTTCTCCATTCATTTGCATAGTTAAATCATTTTCATTATCTCCACTTAAATTTTTATTAGCATTTTCTTCATCAATAATTTTTAAAAATCCATTTTTTTCATTTAAATTAATATTATCATCAATATCCGAATCACTAGAATCATCATTGCAATTGGGTTTTTCTTCTTTAATATTAGAAAAATTATGTAAATAAACAAACTTTCTATTTAATTTTTCATAAGTAGAAATTTTATTATTCTCATTAGCATCACAACAACCAAAAAGAGAGAAACTTTTTTTATATTCAAAAGTGAAATAACTTCTTCCAATTTGAACACTTAAAATATCTCCTTTTAAAATTTCTAAACAAGGATTTTGAATTAAAACCAAAGTACCAAATTTACTTTGTAAATCACTTAAAAAAATTTCACCTTTATTATTAATAAATAAATTACAATGTTGTCTACTAATAGAAATATCATTTAAAATAATATTAGCTTCAATTCCTCTTCCAATCATAAGTGAATTACATTCATCAAATTTAATAATATATCTATATCTATTTTGTTTTTTATCTGCAGAATAAGCATCAAAGGTTATATAATTGTTTTCTATTTCTTCATCATGTTGATCAAAATCTATTAATGAATATATTTTTCCTTCATGCATTATATAATCAGGTAATTTTTCTTTACATAATTCACATTCTATTTTATTTATTGTAAATACTGTGAAATAATTCTTTCCTGAAAAAAATGTTTTTTTTATTAATATTTTAGTTGATAACCAATGTAATAAACAATTTAAATGAATATATTTTAAAGAACCTGAACATTGACATGGTTGAATTAATGGATTTTCTATATTTGATTCTTCTTCTTCTAAATAACATATTCTACATAATTTTTTCTTTTTTATCTTTTTTTTTATGTTTTTAAAACTTTTAGATAAATTTAATGTTAATTTATCATTCTCTTTTTCTTTTATTTTATTCTCTGAAAAATGAGATATTGATAATGTCATTGTATTTGAATTTGATATTAAATTTTGATTTTCTTGAATTTGCCTTATTTTTCTTTCGAAAACTGGATCATGTTTCTTTTTTTCTCTTTCATTTTGTTTTCTTAATTTATGATAATCTAAAGTATTTATTTTTCTAATATTTAATTTTTTAGTTGTTAAATTTTCATTTTCTATTGTATTATATTTCAATATTTCATTATTTATAATATTAATATTATTTGAATTATTAAAATCTTCTGAAAAATTATTTGTTATGGAATTTTTATTCATTGTTAATGATTGTTTTATTTTTATTTCTCTTATTATAAACATTATTCTTCCTATTTTAATTATATCTCCTTCTGATAATCTATATTTATTTTGTGACTTAGGATAATTTTTTCCTTGATATAATAACCAAGAAGAATTTATCATTCCTTGAAGATTATTATCTTTTATTATTTGAATGTTTGGACAAAAATAAAATTTATCATTTTTTACTTTTATTTCAAATAATTTTTGTTCTGATTTTATATTATCAATTTCCTTATTTTTCGGAATTAATTGTATTTTTTCATTATTTCTATATATTATTTGAGATGAGTTTATTGTAAAAGTATCCAATGCAAATTTTCCTTTTTCATAATCAATTAAATCATTTGAATCTTTTAACCAAGTATAAGATTTAATGATTAATCTAAATAATTATTATAAATTAAAAAATATTTTTACTTTTGATTTGAAATTTCTTCATTCATTTATTATCTTTATAAATATAATATTTTTTTCAATTTAAAAAAAAAAAAATAAAAATGAGTTGTATATGCTGTTTAGGGCTTTGTAATCCTCCTCAATCAAATCCAGTATTATCTCGAACAAACAGTCAACTGAAAAAAGTAAGAAAAAAATTCAAATTTTAAAAAAAATAATATTTAAAAATAGGATGAAATATCATCATCAAATACACATCGTAGAAGTGTATCAAAAAGTGAAAGTCGTCGTAGAAGATTAAAGAAAAAAGAAGAAGAATCAGTGATGAATTCATCTCAAAAGAAATCATTATATACATTAAAGGATAAATTTCGTTGTTTATTTTGTGGTGGAAAGAATTGTCCAAATGAAGATTATCGCCGTAATAAAAATACATCAATCGTAGGATTAAATTGTAACATAATAGATAATTCAATATATGCAAGTCAGCGTCCATCGAATTTTTTAATAAAGAAATATAATTTAATTCAAGTATTTAAAGAAAAAAATATAGGATTAATAATTAATGTTCAAAGACCAGGTGAACATCCATATTGTGGTCCAAACACATTAGATATCAATTCAGGTTATTCATACACTCCATCTTTATTTTCTACTGAAGGTATTAAAGTTAAATTATACGGATGGAAAGATATGGATGTCCCTGATTCTTTATATTTTATGCTTGATATTGTTAAAGAAATGATTTTCACTGTTGAAAAAGAATTAAAAAATGTTTTAGTTCATTGTCATGCTGGAAAAGGAAGAACTGGTATTGTCATTGCTTGTTATCTTATTTTCAAATATCATATTTGTGCTAATGAAGCTGCTCAAATTGTGAGAAATGAAAGAAAAGGTGCTATTGAAAATAAAGATCAGTTAGAATATTGTAAAAAATTTTTCCAATGTATTTTTTTTTTTTGATATAATTTCTTTTAGTCATTTCAGAATTAAGAGAAGTATTCACTAAAAATAAAAAAGATGTTTTTACTTTTATTAAACATCAAAATGATTTATGTCCTAAATCATATAATGATCAAAATAATTATGAGACTTCATATATTCCTTTAGTTATAACAATATGTCTTACGAGGATTTTGGAATTGAAGAAAAATAATTTAACTTCAAATTTAAATATATATAAATCATTAAATGGAAGTATTGATGTAAGTGATGCACAATATATTCAAATAAATTCAATTATTAAAAATGCAAATAATGGAAATTGGAAACCTTTAAAAACATGTAATGATATATTAATTTTAGGAGAAATATTATTTATTTGGTTAGACGATTGTGTTAAAGCTTGTATTTTTCCAGGAACAATTCAAGAGTTATTTAATAATAATACAAAAATATTTTCTAATAACTTTTACTTTATTGATTTAATCTCTGATTTTAGAAAATTAGATATGAAAACTATTATTCAAATGTACGAGTTTATGAAAAATGTTTTAAAAAAATATGAATGGGAAAATTTTAAATTTTTTTCTAATTTCTTAAGAGATATTTATCCTATTTTTACTAATAATAAAAATGAGTTAAAGAATGAATATATTGAATATAAAAGAATGATTGAAAAAATTGCTATTTTTATTTTAGGTTATAATATTGACTTTTTATATGAAAATGAAGAAGAAAATAATAGTTTTGATTTAGAGATTATGAATTCTGAAAAAGGAAAATATTTTCAAATTGTTCAAATGACTATTTTAATATTAAAATTTCTTAGAGATACTTCTTCAAGAAAAAATAGCTTTGAAGAAGAGTTTATTGGAATGATTGATGTTAATAAATTATTAACTTTTGATTCAGTTCTTAATTTAAATGAAAATAAAGAGAATTTTGTTGAAAAAATATTAAATAGTAATAATAGGAGTTTAGAACAAGAAAAAGACTTATTTAATATATATCAAAAGTTAAAAAATCACTTTGAAAAAATTCCTAATTTAAGTGTATCTGATGATTATTTAAATAATGTTTTAAAAAATCAAGTCAAATACGATGAAAAATCAGATTATAATACATTTAAAATTCATATTCAAGAATGTGAAAGAGAATCAATTTCATCTTCTGGAATATATAATAAATCACATATTATTTCAAATTTGAATAGTTCAAATATTATTAACCAAAATAATAATAATTATAAATTAACAATTAATACTATTTCTAATGAAAAAGGAAATGATTCTAAAATGAGTAATTCTAATTATTCTAAATTATGTGATAATCCTAATTTAATTAAATTAGAATTAGAACCTGTTGAAGAAGATAATAAAAATGAAAAAAATGGAACAATAAACAAAAAAAATTTAAATATTGATTATCCTCAAAAAAAACAATTAAATTTAAATCATAATAAACCTTCATTTCAAACTCAAATTCTCTCAAAGAAATTAAAAAAAATATCTTTTTTTATTGAGAACGAAAAAGAAACGTCTCAAAAAGAAAAAATTGAAAGAAGAAGCGAAATATCAAATATTCCTCGAGGTTATTTATATATTAATGGAAATCCTAATTTTCAAAAAAAAAGATCTACTGCTATTTTAAAGTTTTTTGAGAGAAATAATTCGCTTGGAAAAAATATTTCTCAAAAAGAAATATTTCAATTTCCAAAAACTTTAATTAATACGTATCAAGAATATAAAACAAGTAAAACTTTAATATTGACAAATAAACAATAATATAAATATATTATAATATAATTCTAAATTTGTTAAATATTGAATGAAAAACCTAAAACTAATAAATAAAAATAATTAAAATTTTTAAAAATTAAAAAAATGAAAAAAACTCATCCAGAAATATTTCTAATCAAAAAAGAATAAAACTCCCTACATAATTCATAATTATCAGTAGCAATATATTTTTTTTTCTCTTCTGGTAAAATAAATAATAAAGTATAAGTTCTATCATTACTATTATTATAATTTCCTTCTTTTAAATTTTCATCATGAACTTGAACAGAACAAATAACTTTTAAATTAATTTCAAAAACAACTTCTTTTTCTTCATAAACAACAATAATATTTTTATTAGTTAAAATTAAAAGACTTTCATTTTTATCTAATCCTGAGCTTTTATACATAAAATATCTAAAATGAATAATTTCTTCATCATCATAATCATCTAAATAATTTAATATAGCTTTAATTTTAGCTTTTTCCTTATCATAACATTTTAAAGCAGAATTTTTTTCAATAGGTCTTGGATATCTAAATCTTCCACTTTTAATTTTATCATTAAATATATTAGCAGTATTTTTTAATCCAACAAATAATTTATTACTAATTCTAAAAGCCGCTGAAAAAGGAGAAACAGCAACACCTAAAATTCCACTTCCAATTCCTTTAAATAATCCTTTAACACCTTCATTTTTCATTCCTTCATAAGGATTTTTAAAAACACCAATAACACCTTTTCCAATATCTATAAAACCTCCTTTAATACCTTTATACATACCATCAATGAAATTTTCAGGTTCTTTTTCTTGAATAATATTTTTTTCTCCTTGAAGTGTTTGTGTGAAATTTAAGAAAGTTCCAGTAATTTTTCCAACTACATCAAATGAGCCTCCTATTACATTAGAGATAAGAGATCCAACTCCTTTTGCTAATCCTTCTCCGAAGCCAACAGGTCCTTTAAGGAATCCTTTTCTTGGTTCATTGAAAAATTCGAAAAATCCAGTTCCTACTTTATCAACGAATCCAATTGGATTTCCTATCATATCTAAAGAACCTAAAACTTTGTAAAATTGAAGCATTCCTTGTCTCATATAATGTTTTTGAATTAGATTTGAGAGAGAATAAATATCTGTGAAAACATTTGAATAAACCATTTCTGAAAAACGTAAAGTACAATCGGAAATATGTGCTAATGTATTTCCAAATGCTGCTATTAATTTATGAAGAATTCCAGGAAGATTTCCTAAATCAAGTGATGCTAAATCTATTCTAAGTGTTAATGTTATTTTTATTGATGATAAAAATAAGTAATTCATAAATATTTTAGATTGATTTTCTGATGTTAACATTAATTGCTCAGGAGATTCTATTTCAGGAGATAAATTTTTATCAAATTTTGAAGGAATATTATCTATTGAACTTTTTTTCATTAAATTCTCATTTTTCTTTTTATCATTTTCATCTGTTGAATAAAAATCTAATTGATTTAATAATTGATTTTGTAAATTTAATAAAGTATAAATACATGCTTGATCAACAAAGACCAACATTTCTTGCATAGTAAAATCAAATTGAGGATATTTAGTTACAATTTCATTAGTTTTTAAATTTTCTGAAGTTGAAATTGAAAGTAATAATTGGAAAAATGGAATAAAATTATATTTATCTTTTGAAGAAAGAGTTTCTTCAATTTCAGGATTAATTCTTTTTTTTGGTACTATAATAGATTTAAATGAATCTTCTAAACAATAATCTATTTGAAAATTTTTCATCATTAATATTATATTCGTTGATGATTCTTGAGAATTTATTTCTGGTTTTTTTATTGTTATTGTATGATATTTTAAGAATAAATTATAAAATGAAATATAAAATATTTCTCTTGGAGAATTATCTATTATTGATAAACCAAATCCTTTCATATTTATTATAAATTTAGAAGTTAAGTTTTTTTTATCTGATTTTATTAATGATAGATAAAAAGATTTTTTAACTACTTTTTTTTTCACTTTATCTGATGAAATTATTAATTTTCTTCTTTTATTATTTTCAATAACAATTTCAAAGCTGAAATTTTGTTTTTGTATTTTTTTAGTGATTTTACCTATTTCAACTTTAGAAAAATCAATTTCAATTTCAGTGTTTTGAATATTAACAATTAATAATTTTTCATCATCGGATAAATCTCCCCAAACAAAAGGTTGTTCTTCATTTCCATTTAAAATTATTAAATCATTAGAATATTTATCTTTTTTTTGTTTAATTTTTATTTGTTCTTTTGTTTCATTTGAAATTATATATTCTGAATATTTTGGTGAATAAAATATTATATATATTAATCCATTATCATATGTTGCTATTGATGTTTTTATTAGTAAATATTCCTTATTATTTATTTTATATATTGTATGTTCATTTAATAATTTATCTTCGTCTTCTAATTGTTTTATTTTCTCATTTTTTTCATTTATTTCTTCTATATTTTTATTATTTATTAATTTCAATTCATTTTGATTATCTTCTTTTTCTTTTTTAATATCTTCTTTTTTAATTTGAATTTCTTCATTATCTTTCTTTACTTTTGATATTAAATCATCTTTCAAAGGAATTTTAATATTTAAATCAGATATATCTTCAATATTAAAAGGACAAGAAAATTCATTTTGATTTTCTGAAGAAATTTGAATATATTTTTTCATCTTTTTCTCAGTTTGAATATATTTAAATTCCATCATTTCTCCTTTTTCTAAAATTTGATTTTGGAATAAATCATTATTTTTCTTATTAATATCATATTGTTTGAAAATAAGATTAATAGGTAATTTATTAACTAACATAAATCTAGGTTCAATTAATATAATAAAAGAATTTTTAAACATTGAAGATGAAGTAATAATTAAAGCTAAATTTTTAATTAAAGAATTTTTATCATTTTCATCACTTTTTGATTCAAAAATTAATTCACCTGACATTCCTATTGTATTTAAAGTTGTATTTTTTGTCCAAGAAGAATTTCCTATTTTAAAATTGGCTGAATTTGAATTTATATTTATACATGAAATTGACTTTGGAAAAAGTTTATTTGTTATATTTTCTTTAAAGTCTTTTTCATTTATTGATTTATCTTTTATTAATATTTCATTATCTGTTTTATTATTTATTATGTAATCAAAGTATAATATTATTTTTTTTCTTTTTGTAAAATTTTTCACTAGTTTAAATAAACCTTTTTCATCATATATATTTATTAAAGCATTATTATCATCACTTTTCATATTACATTCTATTATTTCATTTTTATCATTTTTTAATTTTATTTTTTCCTCATTGTTAAAGACATTAATTTCATCGCTTACAAAATTTTCATTTTGATAATTTAAATTGACTTTAATTTTCCCATTTTCATCTAAAGGATTTATATCAAAAACATTTTTAATTTCTAAAGGATTTAAATCAATAAAATTATCTTTTGAATTGTTTATTAAATCAATTTTAACTTTATAAGGAATTTGATTTTCTAAAACAAAACATTGTCCAATAATAAAAATATAAGAAAAAGTATTATAAGTTTTATCTTTATATAAATTAATTTCATTATTAATATTTTTCTTATCATTTAGTTCTTTTAAAGTTTTTATTTTTTCATTTAAACCTTTTTGAACAGTAAAATCAATAGAAACAAAATAATTTTCATTATTTTTTTTCAAAGGAAGTATTTTACAAGATTCTTTTTCTAAATTAAGAATATTTTTTATTTTAAAATTATTTTCTCCAACAAGACTTCTCATTTGATCATATTCAGTTAAATTAAATAATTCATCATTAATGAAATTAAAGTTTTCATATATTAAAGTATAATTACCATTATTATTTTCCATCATATTATCATCATCAATTTTAGCATAAATTCTAGACTGACTTTTAACTAAATTTAAAGGAATTGATTTTTGAGTATTTGGATTTATTTTAATTTTATTTACATTATTTAAATGATCGATATTATTTTCATTTAATTGATAATCTAACATAAAACTTTCTTTTGGTATTATTGATAAAGTAATTGGATATTGTAAATTATTATAAAAAGAAACATTACTTTCTAATAATATTGTTTTAGTTAATCCATTTTGATAAACTTTTACTAAAACTTGTAAAGTTTCTTTCATTAAATTATCATGATTTTCATTATTTTTTTCTTCTTTATCTTTATATATTTTTTCATTTTCTTTTTTATCAATTAATGGTTTTTTTATTGAATCAGTATTAATTTCATCTTCTTCTTCTTCTTTAATTATATTCTTTTTTTGATCACTATTTCCACTACTTTTACTTTCTATTTCAATTTCTTTAACATCATTATCTATATCATCTATTAATTTTACATTTTTAATATTATTTTCTTTTATTTCTTCTTTTTTCTTATTAACTTTAACTCCAGATCTTATTGATCTTGCATCATTAAATACTTCTTTTTCTTTCATAATTATAAAGCTTTTAACATAATTAGTAAAATAATCTAAGTTATCAATAACAGAATATCCTTCGAATTGGAAAGAAAATTTATCTTTTTTAAATCTTAAATCAGCTTCATTCATTTTTTTATAAAAACCAGCAATTTCATTTTTATAATAAACTTTACTTTTTTCATTTTTAATAACATATTTTTTAACTTTTTTAACATTATCTTCATTTTTTTCATCAGCATCTAACCAAAAATTAACATCAATTCCAGTAAAATTAAAAACTTCAATAGCAGAATTTTGACTAGAACCAACATTTAAATCATTTCTTTTTTCTAAATTATCCCAATCTTCTTCATCTTGATAAAATTTTTTCATAACATTATTAAAAACTCTAACAGAATCCATTGAAAAATTAATATTTAACATATCATTACTTATTAAATCACTTCTATAACGTGAAAATATTGCAAATTGATTTATTAAAAATTCACCTGAAAATTTTTCCACAATTGGTTCCCAATCATTTTTTTTATCATTATAGAAATTAATTTCTAAATTAAAATTTGCATTTGCATATTGATATAAATTATATGGATCATAATCTTTTAAAGGAATATCATTTTGAGATACACTTTCTAATATTAGAAAACCTATATTTTTAGTTCCTTTTGGATTTGAATTTGAAATATATTTAAATGAAGTTTTATTCATTTCTATATTTAATAAAGGAGAAATATATTGAGATGTATTATCTAAAAATCTCATTGATACTTTATCTATTGTACATATTACATCCATTATATTCTCAAATGTTGATGTGTTATATTTTATTTCATCTTCTTTTTCTTCTTTTTCATTATTTTGCTCTTTATTTATTGTTGATTCATTTATAGAAGAATTAAATTCACTTAAAGAGATATTTTCTGAAACAGAATCAATTAAAGCATTTGGAAAAGAACTTTTAGAAATTATAGAATTATTATCAAAAGTTAACATTGGATTATCATAAGGTAAATTCATATCTGTTGTAAATTGAGTTAAAGTTCCTAAAAATTTTTGTAATGTTTTAATTTGTCTAAAACCTATATTAATTGTCATTGGTTCAAAATTAACATTTATAGTCATTACATTTCTTTCATTTTCAAAATCTAAAAAGGAATTAATATTTGTTAAAAATCTAAAATCAGATAACATAATTTCACATAAACCAGCTTTTTTATATTCTCCTCTAATGAAATTTAATATAGAAAAATCAATATTAAAAATTTTAACACTTAATTTCATATCATTATAATGATAATTTATTTTTTCTATTTCTTTAAATTCATTCATTATTGTTTCATATTCACTTTTCATATTTATTTTACACATAAAATTAAATTTAAATAATAAAACTTTTGTATCATCTTTTTCTGCTTCCATTGGCATTGACATTTCTATTTCTTTCATATTTACTATTATATTCATATCTGTGTTTTCTATTTTTGATTGTCTGTTTTGAATATTAATATTTAAGCTCTCTTCCATTTTACTTATAAAACTTTTTTTTGCATATGGATCTTTATTTACTGTTTCTTTTAAATTTTTTAATAATTTTGTATTTTCTAATAAGTTCTTTTTCTTTTCTTTTAAATTTTTCTTTTTTTTAGATGTTGATATTTCATTATCTTCAAAATCTTCAATATTTTTATTTTCTAAATCTATTTCTTTATTGTCTTCATCTTTTTCATCTTCTTCTTCTTCTTCATTAACTTTCTTTTTTTTATACTTTGGATCATTTATTTTTTTATAGTTTTCAATTTTTAAATCTTCACTTTGTAAAAATTTATTTAAGCTCCTCATTTTTTTAGAATAAATTCCAAAATAATATTGATAAAATTGATATAATTTTGCTAAAGTCGGTAAAGGAAAACATAATTTTAATTTAGACATATCCATATAAACAAATTGTTTTTTTTCTTCAAATAAATAATTATAAAAAATAGTAATAAAAGGATTATTATTTTTATTATTAACAACAAAGCTTTTTTTTTTATTAGTATTTATTTCTGAATTACTTTCATTTAATTCACTATATACTGAATCTAATCTTGAAATAGATCTTTTAAATAAATCTATTTTATCAATTTCACTTTCAGTTCCAATCATATTTTGAAAAGACTGATATAAAATTGATTCTCCTTCAAAATTATTTTCTGATAAATATTGTACTTCTATATCTTTCATATTTATTGAATTTATTTTTAATTCTACATTCATATTTCCTTTCTCTGTTGATATTAAATTTATTATAAATTCTTCCATTGAGAATGATAAGTACTCTTTATATTTTTTATTATGTATTTTTTCATCGGAAGATTTTTGTAATATTTCTCTTTCTTTTAATGATATTGTTTTTAATATTGCAAATTTTACTTTTGTTAAATTAAAAATAAATATAAATGTTGGTTTGTTTCCTTTTTTTATTATTTCTTCTTTTTTTTCTTCTTCCTTTTTCTCTTCCTCTTTTTTTTCTTCTTCTTTTTTTTCTTCTTCCTTTTTCTCTTCCTCTTTTTTTTCTTCTTCTTTTTTTTCTTCTTCTTTTTTTTCTTCCTCTTTTTTTTCTTCTTCTTCAAATTTTAAATCAGATAATAAATCAATTTCTATTTTTTTATTAATTCTACTTAAACTATCAAGTAAATCAATAAAAAATATCATTTGTGAATCAGTTAAATTAAAATTAACATCACTTATAGTAATTTCAATTTTAAAATTTTCAAAAAATTTATTTTGAGGTTCAATAATATTAAACATGACAAAATTTAAAGTAACATTTTCTAATAAATATAATCCTTCTAAAGACGTTAAATTAGCAACATTTCCATCATAATTTTTAATAGTAGACATATAAAAATTATTTCCATCGAATTTATAAACATCATATAAAGTATTTTTTTGATTAACATCATTAAATTGAATATAATCAATATTTTTATTTTTTCTTGGAGGAAGAATAGAATACATTTTTAAATCACCAAAACTAATTAAAATAGTTTGATTATTTTTTTCATCAATAATATTTTGAGGAAATAATAATAAAGGACTTTTTACTTCAATATCTAAATCAATATTAAAATGATTATAATTTCCTTGATTAATCACTTCTGATAATTTCATTCCTTTATTTATATAACTTCCAATTTCCCCTTGAACATATTTCATTACATCATTTTTTCCAATTGAAGTATTTAAATTTGTCATTATTTTCGATGAAAAATATTGTAAAGAATATAAATTTAAAGTAATTATTAATCTTTTTTTATTTTTAAAAATAAATTTATAATCACATTTCTCAAAACTAGGATCATTAATAAATTCAATTGTTAAAGCAGAACCTTTTTCTTTATTATCATTATTATTATTATCTTCTTTATCTGCTTTTTGTTCTACTGTTTCTAATAAAGTTTTAAAAACTGAATTTTTTAATTGATATTGATTAATTGTTAAATCATCAACATATAAACCAAAAAATTGTCCTTTTTTTTTTATATCACATAAAACTTTAAAATCTTTAAAAACTAAATCAATCATTTCTAAATCATTATTTTCAGGTATTTTTAAAATACATTTTGGTAATTTTAATTCAACTTTATATAAAACAAAACTATCTTTAACATCTCTTAAAAAATCAATTTCTCCTTCAATTTTACTATTATTAATCATTTCATATGCTTCTTTATCAATTTTCTCATCATTATCTTCTAAATCACTTAATTTTTTTTCTAATTTTTGAATTTCTTTTTTTTCTTCTTCATTAGGTCCAGAAGCAAAATAACTAAAAAATCCAGTTCCTCCTTTTAATTGAGTAATTTTTTTTCTTATATTTTCTTTTTCATTTGAATGTGAAATTTTCATTAAAGCAGCATCTCTCATTGCTTGAATAGTATCATATCTTAATCCATTTTCTACATTCTTTAAATCTTCTACTTTCATTCTTTCAGCTTCTTTAAGATTTAATTTTTCCTTTTTATATTTTAATTCATAATATGTTATATAATTTTCAACATATGAATTTTGCTGTTCTTTAGTTAATTTTTTCGTATAATAATTATTAGCTAATCCTATTTGATACATTGCATTTAAATTTATATATGATAATAAATTCATTAATAATGATATTTGAATTAAGGATAATGCCATTTTTATTTCACCTAATTCACAATATGCTAATGCTTTAGGAGAAGGATCTAATTTTAAATTATCATTTAAAGCTGTTTTCAATGTTAATCCTAAATTAAATAATAAATAAGAATGAGCATTTTCATCATTTATTTTAATATTCATTTCAGTTAAACAGTATTTATAAAAATCTTTTTTATCTTTTAAATATTTTATTAAATAATCATTAATTACAGTTTGTTCATTATCAATAATATATTGTTCATAAGGCATTTGATTTTTATCATTATAAATATCCATAAACATAGATAAATTAGTTAATTTAATCATTTTATAATTAACAACATTATAAGGAATAGTATTAACATTATCATCAACTTCAGTGAAATTTTTATCAGTTGTTCTAATTTTTAATTGTTTCATTAATATTCCAAAAGAAAAGGGTTTTTCAGGATAAGACAATTCATCATCGTATTTAATAAAAATATCATTAATATTAATTATTAAATTATTTATTATTTGAGATGACATTCCAGGATTTTCATTTTGAAATTGATTTACTTGTGACATTAATTCTTCTGCGTTTTGTAATTTTGAATCTTTGTAAATTTCCATATTTTTTATTTCTACTTCTTTATTTAATCCTTCTAATTTTTTTTGACGAGCATGAAAAAAAACTTTATCTATATTTACTATTATTGGATACATGTAAAAACGAGGTAATTGAAGTTTTATTTTTAATGTTCCTATGTATCCATTTACTAATTCAAAATATGGTAAATTTAAATTAGTAAATATTTCATTCTTTATTTTCAAATTACTCATTTCAAATTCACCACTCCATAAAGACGATTTTGTCTCATCTTTATTTATTTCTAATATGTTACTTAAGTATTTGTCCACTATGAAGTTTATTATACTACTTGTCATTTTTTTTGTGGATTTAAAATAAATTTATTTTTTTTTTTAATATTTATTTTTTAATTGAGAATTTAAATAAAAAAATTTAATTATATTTTAAAATATATTTTTTATTTATATTTTTATTTATATTTAATATTATCACCTTGATTAGCATTTATTGTCTTAATTATCTTTTCAAATTAATTGCTTAATATTATTTTTCTTTCTAAAAAAAATAAAACATTTTTTTTTATTAATTAAAAACTATATAATAAAATAAATAGAGTAATATTTAATTGTTGATTTTTTACATATTTTTCTTTTCTACAATAGAGAATTGTTTTTCTCCTAAATTAAAAGTCATTTCTCCATTTAATTGTATATTTTTTCCCTCATTTAATAAAAGTTGAGTACCATTAGTACTGGCATTATCAATTAAAAAGAAATTTTGATTAATTTTATCATAATCAATAGTAATATGAGTTTTACTTACAGTATCACATTTAATATTAATACTACAATTTCCTCTTCCAATTGTAATTGGCATTTTATCTTCATGAAAAAAATAATTTTGTTCTTTATCAATAGTTTCACCTTTTTTTATTTTAATATAAATTATTTTTTCTTCATTTTTAATTAAAATAGACAATATAACTTTACCTATTTTAATATAATTTTTATGATTATTATCTAAAACAACTTGAATATAAGGATTAAAAATAAGAGAAAAATAAATATCTTTAGATAAAGATTTTAGAAAATAATGATTAACTTTTTGAACGAAATAAATATAAAAAATAGCATGAGTTTTATTTATTTTCGGATTAGTAATTTCATCACTAATAATAATATCATTAGCATGAGAATTTGATTTTCCTTCTGAATATTTAGTATCAATTCCAAAAAATGTTAATTTTCCTTTATTTTCTCTTGAAACTCCTTGAAGACCGTATTCATCTATTATTATATCTTTATGATTCAAAAATAAATTTGGAAATGTTAATGGTGGATTTATATATAATATTTTCCCGCTTGAATTTTTCATTGAGTCATTTAATATTGAATTAAATTCATTTTTAGTATTTTGCTTTATTAATTGACTTTGATCTTCTCTTAAGGAATGATTCATTATATTTGAAGAAGAATTTTTTTTTTCTAATGTTTCTGTATTGTTATTTATGTTCTTTTCTAAATCATCTACTTCTAATTCTTTTAGTTTCTCTATTTCTTTTCTCTTTTGAGGATGACAACATGACTAAAAGCTAAATTATATATTATTATTATACGATAAAAGATAATATTTCCATTGAAAATTATTTTTATATTATTTTTTTTATCATTAATTTGATTTTTATTTATTTTTATTATTATTTTTTGTTATTTTGTTGACGCAAAATTAAAAAAATTCAAAAAAAACTAATTTCATTATTTAAATCTTTAATATTATCTATTTTTACATTTAATTATATAAAAAAAACAATATATCAAATGTTTATCTTATAGATAATCTTATAAAAAAGCAATTTAAAAACTTTTCAAAAATAAAAAAAAATAATAAACTTTGAAAGACGAAAAAAAAATAAAAAAAAAAAATAAAAAAAAATAAACATCAATAAAAACTTACTTTCCTTGATCTACTTTATTCATTTGTTGTTCTTTCATTAATTGAATTTGTTTTTCATAATTTTCTTGTCTAATATCATAATATTCAAAATGTTCAAGTATAGTATTAGAATTTTGATAAACTTCAAAAATTTCAATCATAATTTTAGCATAATTAAAAGGTATTTCTTGACAATCTCGAGAATTACTAATAGGTTTAGTTTCACCATCTTTCATAGTAATAATAATATTTTTAAATTCTTTAAAGGGAACATCCTTAATAAAAACCCATTCAACTTGAAATAAACCAGGCCATTTTCCATCTTGAGTCCAATATTCGAAACTTTTATTATTATCACATCCACTTTTCATTTTTGCTACTCCTACAAATCTACCACTTCCATTACATGAAAAAAATAAATAAACATCTCCTTTTTTTCCTTGAGCTAAATTATAACTGTTTGTCAATGTTTGATTACCATTTTTTGATGATGACCATACTCCATATTTTATCGATTTATGTACGTTTTCTTCTGAAAATGATTTGATTACATAAAATGAACTTGCATCTGTTATTTTTTTACTTAATCCATTTGATTTTATATTTATATCTATTAAATTACGATATTTTGTATATATGTACATTTCTGTTCTATATATCATTTCTTGCATTAAAAATGAATTTATATATTGGTTATTTTGAAAAGGAGAATTATCGTAATTCCCTTTTTTATAATTGTTATTTGCTCTATTATTTCGTTTTTGATATACTCCTTTTTTGGAATGATTGTTGTTTTCTTTTTTTTCATTATTTTGATTTTTATTGTTATCTAATTCTTTTATTTCTTTATTTGATTCTATTTCTTTATTTGATTCCATTTCGTTTTTTTTTAATTATTTTTAATTTAGATATATTTTATTAAAGGGGAATTTTTTTAGATTAAATTATAATAAATTAATTTAATTTTTTGTGGTTTTTGGGAATAGAAAAATTTAATTAATCAGAAAGAATATCATTTATAATATTGAAAAAAAAGCATTGCTAGTTAAGTTAGACAATGCTACTAGGATTTAATATTAAATAAAGAAAGAAACAGATTTATATGATTATTTTTCTTTTTTCATCTATTCATTTCAATATTAATTGCTACTATTTTTAATAAATCTTCTAAAAAAAGATAGAGTGTTAGTTAGTTAGTTTAGTCTACAAAGCTTAATCATATTTTATATTAATTAAATAAAAAAAAGAATAAGAAGAAACCCAAGCATCTTACTCATATTTATATTCCCAAAATATTATAAGTATCATCTTCATCTTTCTTATTATATTCTCAAAATTTAATATTTAATTCTAGAATAAATTTTTTAATTTCTCTAATTCCTTTATTATCCTTTTTCTTTTCTTCTTTCTTTCCTGAAAAATTCTTAGAATAATAAAAAGATTCAATACTTTCTAATAATTTAAATTTATTGTTTTCCTATCCTTCTAATTCATTCTTTAATTTATCTCTTAATTTTAACTTTATCTCACATTCATTTATAATATGTTTAATGATATTATCTTCTTTTTTACATAATACTCATTTCTTATATATATCTTCATTAAAACTTTCTCTATGATACATAAATTTAAGTAATAAAAAATCACCATTAACATACCAACTATATATTCTATTTTTAATCTTAAATTTATCATTTATATTATATCCTTTTTTTTCTCCTAATTATAATAATTAATAATTATATTTAAAATATTTTTTTAATTCTTTATTGTTTTGTTTAATTTATTAAACAGTTTTATTGAGTGATTTATATTTTATATATTTAAATATATTTTATTTTCATTATTTTAATTAAGTTCATATAAGATTGTATATAATTGATTTAATCTATTTGTTAATTCTATTTTTTTTAATTTATAAATTATATCTTTGCAACTAATCATCCAATGAGATATAATATCATATTCTTCTCTTATTGAAATTCCTTTTATATTTTCATATGCTTTTTCATATAAATAATTTACTAAATTTTCATATTTTTTAAATCTTGAAAATATTTGTGCAGTAACTTTAAATAAAATAAAGTTATTAAATTTATACCTTTCATCCTTCATATTAAAAGAATCTTTTTCAATTAAATTAGTAATCCACAAAATAATATTATCTTGTAAATCAACAGTTAATTTATTATCAATATCATTATTAGATTCAATTTTATGTATAGTCATTAAGTTTTGAATTTTAATAAAAACTTCATAAATATTAAAATAATAATCTTTATCACAAATTTCTTTTTCAATTTTGCATAAATCACAATTACAATAAATATTCCAATTTTCTAATTCAGATTTTCTTCCACTTAAAACTTTAGGTTCAATATAACTTATTGTTAATTCTTCTCCTTTTTTTATATTTTTAATTGATTTAACTATGACATAATTTGCAATTCCATAATGAAAACAATTTGGTAAACATGAATGATTGAAAAAAGAAAAATTATAATATAAACCATAACTTAACTCTATTGGTTCTAATATTTTTCTTTCGTTTCTTAATGTTAATATTGAATTATTTGAAATTATATTTTCTAAAGTATCATCATCTTCATCTTTTAAATTTAATTTAAAATTTTTTTCTCTTTCTTCTTTTGATTTATCATTATTTTTTCCATTTGATAAAATACTTAATTTTTCAATTAATTTATCATATTCTTCTTTAAATTTTAATTTGTCTTTTATAAATGTCATTAATATTCTTGTTGCTAATATATTATTTGTCATTCCCATTTCTTTGAATTTTTCAAAAGTTGAAGAAAATTTTTTTATTTCTTTTTCATAAACAGAAACAATGGGAATTTCAAATAATATTAAAGAACCAATATTAATATCATCAATTGCCTCATAATAAATTCCTTTACTTTTCTCAAAATTTAATTTTATTTTTGGATTGATATAAGTTTTATTTATATATTCTTTACTTATTCCATCTAAATAATATTTTTTTCCGTTTATTTGATTAAAACAATCTTTTTCATAATTTAATAATTGTTCAATATTAAATTTTCCTTCTAAATTCCTTTTTTTTTCATTATAATATTCAATATTTATTTTAGTATTAATTAAATCATAAATTAATTTTGCTTGTTCTAATTCTTCAAAAGAAGAAGAAATTTGTTCTTTTGCTCTTGCTTTTCTAAAATTTATTTTTTCATTTAAATTTTTATTTAAAATATCTTTATATGAAAGCACTTTTTCACAATCTGAAAGTACACAATAAAAAAATCCTAATTTTAAAAAAGCTTCTGCTCTATTTGATAATATTATTAATTTTTTTTCTATATCATTATTTGTTTCTTCTATTTTTGATAAAGCTAATGTATAATTATTAACTGCTTTTAAATATTGTTTATCTAACATATAATTATCTCCTTTTAATTTTAAAGAATCAATGTTTTCAAAATCTTGATTATTTTCCATATAATTAAATTAATTAATTTTTAAATTTAAAAATAAAAGTGATGAGATAATTAATATTTAATAATTCAAGTAAAAAATATAATAATCTAATATTTTAAAATAATAATTTAATTATTTCATTAATGGGAAATAACCATTTAAATTGGTTTGATGAATCAAAAAGAAAAATATTAATATTATCATTTGAAGAAGATTATTTAAGAATGATAGGACAAGCAATAAGTAAAATAGATATAGAAGTGAATGATTCAATATGATTCAAAAATGATGATGTATATTATAATGAATTATCTTTAAAATTATATTATTTAACAACAAAGAATAAACATTTATGGAAACATCATTTTTTAGGAACCCAAGGAATAATAATGATATTTTCATTTCATTCAAAAACAAATGATAAAAGAATAATATATGAAGCAATGAATGTTTTTGCAGATAAAAATATTATTGGATTACCGATTTTAGTTTTAGTTGATATTAATAATCCAGATGAAGGAATTATTGAAAATTTAAGAAGTGAATTAAATAAAGCTCAAGATGAATATTCTACTCTTGTTAAATTTCAATATATTGATTTTAAAGAAGATATTAATGAATTAGGAGTTGGATTTGATTGGTTATGTGAAACTATGAAGCCTTTAAATAATAAATAATTTATTAAATTTTATTTTATTTAAAACCTATAAATAATTCCAAAAAAAAGAAATTTTTTTTTATCAAAGAAATTTTTTTTATCAAAGAAATTTTAATTGAATTAATAATTATATTTTAAACAAAATAAAATTAATCTAAAAACTCAAAATTAATAAATCTGAAATAATATAAATATAATTATTTAGAAATATGAATAAACAAATCAATTATATAAATTCTCCAAAAAAACAAAAATTAGAAAAAACAAAAGAATATCGGAAAATAAATAATATAAGAACAATTCTATTAAAACACATTGATAATGAATTTCAAGAATATGAAAAAAGTAAAGTAAAAATAAATTCAAAAACAGCAAATGACTATTGTGACAAATATTTAAAAAATATTATAATAACTTTACGAACAAAAAACATTGTTTCTGCATCGATAAAAAAAGTATCGTTTTTAAAAGATAAAGAAGAAAACAATGAAAAAAGTTCTATAGATATAATAAAAAAAAATTTAGTTTTTCAATGTAATCATCATTATAAAATATTTAAAGAAAGAAGAAAATTAGTTTTATCAAAAATTTCATATGTAAATTTATTATCAAAAATAAAAGATAATAAAAGTGAAAGTTCAACGCCTTCTTCAAATTGTTCTTGTTCAACTCATGATAAATCAGTTTTAATATTAAATTTATTTAATAAAAAAGAAAATTCAAAAGTATATTTTGATTATTTACATACTTTGTTTTTTAGTTTACATAAAAATATTCATAAAGGAAAAATTGTTTCCGAAATTACTTTAAATCATAATTATGAAAATGATAATGATAGTGAAGATTTTTATCATTATCATCAGGAAAAAAATAATGAGAAATATTATAATTCAAGTAATAAAAGATTTTCTAAAGCTATTAATAATAATTTAGAAAGTGTTAATTATTTAAGTTATGCTTTTCTGCCTAAAAGAAAAAATGTTTAAATTGTTTTTATTCTTATATTTTTTATATATGTTAAGTTTATTTTATAAATTGATAATATTATTTTAAGTTTAGGTTATTTAAGAATGAATGCATCAAATTATATATGAAAATTAGAATGAATATAAATATTTCTTTCTTTATTTATAAATTCTTTAATTCATAAAAGTTAAAAATTAAATGTATTTAATTTTTTAAAAGTTTTATAAAATATTTCAAGATTAATATTTATATATATTCTTAATTTCTATTTAAAGTTAACTTGTATAACAACTCTACAAACAAATAAAATGAAATTATTATTAGAATTTTTCAAATAAAAATGAATAAAAAATAACCAATATAAAAATATATATATTTTTACAAATATCTTTAATACCTTTTATTTTTCATTATTTTCATCATTAATAACAATATTATTATTATTATTGTTATTATTATTATCTTTATTATCATTACACTTATTGTCTTCATTATTAATAATATTCTCATTATTATTATTATCATTATTTTTTTTTGAGTTATTATTATCATTCTTATTAATATCATTGCTATCATTAGAATTAATATTATTTTTTTCACATTTATAAATCGAATAAGAAACAAATTTTTTGTTATCATTTATACTTTGTTTCTTAATATAATTAATTTGATAGCAATTTTGACATAAACCCAAAGCATAATGAGCTTTATTCAGATGAGGACAATTCCATGGTTTTTTACTTCTTCCTTTAGAATGATAACAATTAGAACACATTCCTTTTGCATAATGAGGAGTAAATTTATGAGGGCATTCTGTACATAATCTTCCATTCCTTTTCTTTTTTTTACAAAGAAGAAGGTTATTATTAGTTTTTTCATCTTCTTCATTATTTATTATTTTTTTAGTGATTTGAAAGTTTTTTTGCTGAGTTAAAAGAAAATTTTGAAATAAATAATTTATATATAACATATTATAATTCGGATATTGCATTTCATATTTTAAATTTATAGGATTTAAAGTATTTATATTTAAAAAAGGAGTATAAGTATATTGAATTAAGTTTTGGTTTTGTATTGGTGAAAATGTTGAAGTGGAAATTTCTGTCATTTCTTTTGATTGTTCTTTCATTGTTATTTTTTTTTTTTTTTTTGATCTTTTATAGTATATATATTATTATAATAATATTCATTAGTTATTTTATATTATTTTATTAGTTTTTTTTTGATACTTTAATTTTTTTTTTTATTTAGTTTTTTGATTATTGTTTTATTTATAAAGGAAATTTATGTTTTCATTTTTACAATAAATAACTTTTGAAAAAAATTAATTAGAGTTTTTTTATTCTTGAATATTAAATCAATAGAATTTATTATTTTTTATATTTTTTTATTAATTTAATATATATTTTATAAATGATAAATATAATTTAAAAAAATTTTTTTATTTTTTATATTAAGACTATATATGAATAATTGATTATATAAAAAAAAAAATTTACAAATTCAAAATATTATTTCCTAAAAGAAAATTATATCTATTATTTCCAAAATTTTTTTTTGAATCAATAGAACTAGTAGATTTATTATTTAAAGTTTTTAAATTTTGATAATTTTTAAGTTGAAAAGTACTTATAGTATTAATTCCATATTTTTTATAATTTTTTTCTTGACTATTATAAGAAGAAATTGAATGTGGAATAATATTTGATGAATAAGATTCATTTATCAAATTTATTTTATTTAAATTATTTTTACTATAAGAAAAAGAACCCATTTTAACAAAATTCATTTTTGATTTATTAATAAATAAAGTTTTTTTAGAATCAATTAATTGATTTAATCTATTCTGATATGAAATTTCATTATAAAAGGTTTTTTTATTAACAAGTTTATTTTCAGAATTATATTTAGCTTTATAATAATTACTAAAAGTAATATTATTCTTAATTGTTTTACTAGAATCAAGGTTTTTTTTATAACTTAAAAGTAATTTATTCTTATTATAAATATCTCTTGTTGTATTATTAGCAGAAGCTTCGGTAGAACTGTTAGATTCATTTAATTCTTTTTCTAAGTTTTTTGTTTTTAATAATTGAGAATTTCTATTTTCAGAATTCATGTCAAATGAATAAGGTTTATAATTATATGAATGAGCTGAATTTTTAATTTGAGCATTTTTAATAGAATATTTATATATAATATTATTTATTATATTATTTGGTATATTTGTACTATTTATTATATTGTTATTATTATTCATTGTTAATATTCTTTTATGAATTAAACTATCTGTGTAATGGTTATAT
>JAEEGI010007288.1_pt1 | contig 24778 bp, 22 predicted proteins | sample 8958751 | NCBI WGS metagenome assembly JAEEGI01 (sample SAMN16246545, study PRJNA631951) | gut metagenome | biome: gut microbiome; feature: rumen; material: KS-attached | host: Bos | place: Iran: Karaj | collected 2018-10
GAATTATCTGACGCCGAAACAGTACAGAGAGTATCACGGCTGGTAGTCGTGAATAAAAGCAGAAAACAGTGTCTACTTTTTGTTGACTAGTGCAGCCTACAGACAGATTTCCATCCCCGGTGGGCCGCGCTTGCTATTTAGCAAGTAGTGGCTCCGCGAAATTCGGCCCACCTACGGACAGATTTCCGTCCCCGGTGGGCCGCGTCGCCCTTCCGCGAGGCAAAACCTCGCAAAAAACGGCCCACCGGAAAGCCTAAACGGCTTCCAGGTGGGCCATACTTGCTAAATAAGAGCAGCGGCTCCGCTCAGTTCGGCGTGCCTACAAGCGAATTTCCGTCCCCGGTGGGCCGAAACACTCTTCAGAGACGAAATCCTTTAGCTTCCGCCCCCTCTACTCCGGCAACTCCTTCAGATTCTTCTTATAGATCCTCGCCAGGAAGATTGCGCACATGCTTGCCGAGGCGATTTCCGCGATCGGGTAGCTGAGCCATACAAGATCGATGTTCTTAAGAACAAGGCCCATGAAGAGGGCAACCGGGAGCAGGATGACGAGCTGACGGCATATGGACACTATCATGCTGTAGAAGCCGTTTCCGAGCGCCTGGAAGACCGAGATCGTGATAATGGAGAAGGCCGCAACGACGAAGTGCAGACTGATCAGTCTGAGGCACGGCACGCCGTAGCGGGCGAGTTCGTCGAGCGCCTTGGGCTTACAGAACATCGAAAGTAACGGTCTCGGGAACAGCAGGAAGACAACCGTGCCTGCTGCCATGATGCTTCCCGCGATCAGGTAGCTCAGTTTCATCGTATCGAAGATGCGCTTCTTGTGCCGCGCGCCGTAGTTGTACGCGATGATCGGCACCATGCCGTTGTTCACGCCGAAGACCGGCATGAAGATGAAGCTCTGCAGCTTGAAGTAAATTCCGAACGCGTTGACCGCAACCTGCGAGAAACCGTTCAGAAGCTTATTAAGCGTGAACGTAACCACCGACGAAATCGCCTGCATGATGATACTCGGCAGGCCGACGCGGTATATGGTTCGGATCGTCGCCCAGTCCACGTGGAAGTCTTTGAAGGAGAGGCTGATCTCGCGGTTCTTCTTCACATTTAGCGCAAATGCGAGCGCCATTGCGGTCCACTGGCCGATGATTGTCGCAAGCGCGGCACCTTTCGCGCCCATGGCGGGTGCGCCCAGCTTACCGAACACGAAGATGTAATCGAGGAAGATATTGAGGATCGCGCCGCTCGTCTGCGTGATCATCGCGTAGAACGTCTTGCCGGTCGACTGCAGCAGCCGCTCCAGCGTGACCTGCTGGAAGATACCGATGCTGTACACGGTAACGACCGACAGGTAATCCTTACCGTAGCGGATGATCTGCTCGCACATCTCGGGATTCTCGCGGAATTCCTTCGCCGAAATCTGCCAGCGGTAGAACGACTCCGACAGCGTCAGGCCGAGGATGCAGAACAGAACGGCCGAGCAGAACGCAAGGAAGATGCCGTGCGTCGCGGCTTTGTTGGCGGACGCGTAATCCTTCTTGCCCAGGCTGTACGATAAGAGCGCGTTGACACCGACGCCGGTACCCGCGGCCAGCGCAATCATCAGCGACTGTGCGGGAAATGCCATCGTGACGGCCGACAGCGCGTTCTGGTCATACTGTCCGACGAAGATACTGTCGACAACGTTATACAGAGCCTGCATCAGCATGGACAGCACCATCGGCACAGCCATCGTCACAAGCAGCCTGTTGACGGGCATGACGCCCATTTTGTTTTCCTGAATCGAATCACTCATAAAACTGAAACTCTTTCATCACGCTTTTATAAACCCGAAGAGATATATTATATAATATAAATTGATTTGTCAAATGAATTCGACACAGTTTTCTTCTTCGGCAAATGTGACTTGTTTTCGCCGCCTTTTTTATATAGTGGAAAATTCGAAACGCTTGTGCTATAATGGTGCAGAATTACGAAAACCGGTCGGGAGGAATTATGAAGGTCGGCATTTACGGAGGGACATTTGACCCGGTGCACAAGGGGCACCTGGCGATCGCGCGGGCTGCGAAGGAGCAGTTCGGGCTCGACATGGTCCGCATCATGCCGGCGCGGATCCCGCCGCACAAGCAGGAAAAAGGCGTCACCGAGGACGTTCACCGGCTGATGATGCTTTGCCTGGCGCTTCCCGTCGGGGAAGGGATCGAACTCGACCTGACGGAGTTTGAGCGGGAAGGCGTTTCGTATACGTCCGACACGCTGACGCTTCTTCATGAGCGGCACCCCGATGACGAGTTCTATTATATCATCGGCGAGGATTCTCTCGACGGCTTTGTTACCTGGCATGAACCGGAGAAGATTGCGTCACTTGCGACGATTTTAGTTGCGGTTCGGAGTAACGACGGGGAGCATTTTCAGAAGCTTCTAAAGGAGCGGAACCGGCAGTTCGGCGGCGTTTTCAAGGCGCTTTCGGTGCCGTATTACGACATCTCCTCGACGGAGATCCGGGAGAACATCCGAAATCTTAAAGAACCGCATCCGGCGCTTCCCGAACGGACCGATACATACATTCACCGCTTCGGGCTGTATGGCTGCGAGCCGACGGCGGTCAGAAAAGAAGCGTTGCGCCGGTACGAAGAGCTTTCGAAACGGCTGGCGCCTACAATCAGCGCACACCGGCTGAATCATTCGAAGGGCGTGGCATTTGCCGCGGCAGAATATATAGCGGAATGGCTTGAGAACGCAGGGTGGACGCAGAAGGCGGAAGGATCGCAGAGCGCAGCAAAGCAGGGCACCGGAAAGCAGAACACAGCGCAGCAGACGGCATCTTCGCAGCACGGAATCACGGAGCTCGACTCCGGGGCGAAAAGCCTGGTCCGCAGGACGCTCCTTGCGGGGCTGATGCACGACTGCGCGAAGAGCCTCGGGCCGGATGAGACGCTTGAATGCCTTCGGAAGCACCGTGTGAAGATAACCGATGAGCTGCTTCAGGCGCCCGGCATTCAGCACGGGCCGGCGGGCAGAGTGCTCGCAAGAGAGCGGTTCGGCATCCGCGATCCAGAGATGCTTAGGGCAATCGGAAACCACGTGAACGGTTCGGTTGACATGTGCGATCATCCGATTGAGACGGCCGTTTACATCGCGGATTATACGGAGCCGTTCCGGGAACACATCCCGACACCGCCGCTTCCGGTAATCCGGAACGAGGCGCTTAAGGACGGCATAGTGGGGGCGGAACTGGCAGCCACTGCATTAATACATTATCTGGAATATCTCGGTTTCAAAGAAGAAGGCGAGCTGGCCCGGATGCATAACGCGCTTAAGAAGCGGATATCACAAAAAGAGAAAGGAAAGGGATGCGAGCTCATCCCGAAGAAACAATGAAGAAGACTTTGCTTATCATTTTGAGCCTTTGCCTTGCGGCAGCCTGCCTCACCGGGTGCGGTAAGGAGAAGAGCAAATTCAGCATCGGAAATTACAAGGGGCTGAAGTATGAGGCGCAGACGATCGAGGTGACCGACGAGGAGGTCGACAAGCTTGTAAAGAGCCTTGAGGAACAGTACATCACGTACAAAATTGATGAGCCCCGCATGGAGACGCCGGTAAAATCGGGCGATGTCGTGAATATCGACTACGAGGGCATTCTCGCGGGCGAGACCAAGCCGTTCGACGGCGGCAGCGCCAAAGGTACGCACCTCGAGATCGGCAGCGGCCGTTTCATCGCAGGCTTTGAGGACGGACTAATCGGCAAGAAGCCCGGCGAGACCGTGGTTCTGAACCTCAAATTCCCCGACCAGTACTACGAGAATTACGCCGGCAAGGACGTGAAATTCACGGTTACGATAAATGCCATCGAAAAGAAGATCATCCCGACCATTTCCGACGAGATGGTTTCCGACTACACTGAGGGACTTTTCAAGACGGTTGCCGAGTACCGCGATTACGCGAAGCAGTACATCGAGAACCAGAAGAAGGAAAGCTATCGCGTTTCCCTGAAGGAAGAACTTCTCGGACAGGTCGTTGCGTCGACCACCTTCGACAAGCTTGATGAGAAGAAGCTTGAAGATTACTACGGCAATCTCGTCAACTACTATACCGCACTTGCCTCTAACCGCGGCGTCAGCCTCGAGACCTACATCAGCGCCTACTACGGCAAATCCTCAAATGAATTCTACGCCGAACTCAAGTCGATTGCCGAGAAGACGATGAAGGAAGAGCTCGTTCTGAACGAGATTATTTCGAAAGAGAAGATTGAGCTCACGGACGCGTCCTACAGCGAAAAGATTACGGAATACATGGACCGCTACGGATACACCGACCAGGCCAAGTTCGAGCAAGACTACACCGTGGAGAAGATCCGCCAGAGCATGCTTTTCGACCTGGCCATCCAGAAGATCATCGACTACGCTGTGGCGGAGTAAGAGTGGGGAAGTGTTAGGTTTGGTTGTAGTTTGGTTTTTGTGACTTGATTTTTGCGATTTGATTTATCCGGCCCACCGTGAAGCCAGAATTGCTTCTAGGTGGGCCGTTTCTGCGAGATTTTTTCCCTGGGGAAAGACGGCGCGGCCCACCGGGGACGGATATTTTCCTGTAGGCACGCCGAATTTTGCGGAGCCACTACTTGCTATTTAGCAAGCGCGGCCCACCAGAGACGGAAATTCGTCCGTAGGCACGCCGAATTTCGCGGAACCACTACTCTCCATTTAGCAAGTATGGCCCACCTAAAAGCCAAAATGGCTTTCAGGTGGGCCTTTTCTGCAAACTTCAGGTTTGGCGGATGACCGGCGCGGCTCACCCTCTACTCTTCCGCACCTTATCGAAATCCTCCAGAATATCAAGAAACTCCTTCGGAAGTCGTCCGGTACACTCCGTCATAAACGCCGCGGGAATCTCGTAGAAAGCTTCCGCGATGCCGCCTGCGATGCAGGTGAGGGTGTCGCTGTCACCGCCGAGGGAAACCGCCGTGCGGATGACGTCCTCGAAATCCTCGCCTTCAAGGAAGGCGGTGATTGCCTCAGGAACCGTCTCCTGGCAGCTCTCCACATGGTAGTAGGTGGGACGGATTTCGTCACAGGTGCGGCTCAGGTCATAGCCGAACTGCTCCGTGATATAAGCCTTGATGGCATCCTTGGTCGCTCCGGTTCTTGCAAGGAAGATTGCTGCTGCCACAGACTCTGCTCCCTTAGCGCCCTCGGGGTGATTGTGCGTCACCTCGGCCGTCCAGCGCGCCACTTCTCGGGTCCGCTCCATCGAATCGTAAAGCCAGCCGGCTGCGGAAACACGCATTGCGGAGCCGTTGCCGAAACTGCCGTAAGGTGCCGGATCGGCCGCGCGAAGCCACATCGCGAAACGCCCGCCGTACTCGCCCTGCGCGTAGCGGTGCCCGAAATCGCGCATGCACGAAACGATCTCCGCTTTCATCGTCTGCTCGTCCGCGTCGAGCCCGGCCCGGAGGATTGCCTTCGCAACGGCGAGCGTCATCGCGGAATCGTCCGTGAACCGGATTTCATCATTGAACATCACAAATTTCTTCGTCTTCCCGCCCTGGTCAAACTCGTAGGGCGCCCCAATCATGTCGCCTAGAATTGCTCCGTACATCGCATCCTCCTTCTCAAACCACGTCCTCAATATACCCGATAAACTGCTCCGGATTCCTGACAATGAAAGGCATTCACCATTTCTCATTCAAGCACCATCGGTACTCTTTCGCTTTGCGGTATCATTTTCCGGATTGCATCGAAGAGCTCTGTGAAGGATTTGTCCCAAGCATCGGTCTCTTTCACGGTTCTCGTGTTGTCGGCGTAAGTGATACAGAAACCGATTGTTCCGACATCGTTATATGCCTCATCCCGTTTTTTACTGAATGCCTTTTCGGTAAGCTTGCAGATTTTCTTGAACTGCTTTGCAAACTCTGCACTATTCGTCCGGTGGGACCACTTTACAAGAGGATTCTTCGCGGACTGAATGTATGGCACATATTCATAGGTGATTGATTCTGCCGTAATGGACAATCTGTCGTCATAGACGCCATCCATTGTAACGTTACCGGAATGGCTTGTGATTGTGATGCGTTTGATTTCTTTCATTGCTGGTCTCCTCCTGTTCTATGAAATCACTGGGGGTTTATTACTCCCGATACTTCGTCAGTCTGTAAATGAACATCTCAGCACTTTGAATATGATATATTATACATTTTTCGAAATACTCATACAAGGAACAGATTCTCTATTTGTGATATAAGTATTTCTATATATCCCCCATGACAAATCCTATGACAATAACATTTGCTTTTTCAATTTTTTAAGCTTGTTTCGGTTATGAAATGCATGCTGATGCCGGCATAATGCTTGCGGATTTTGCGGTTTTGCGTGATGGTTGATACCAAATTATCACCCGACGTGTACAAAAAATACCACCCCGGGGCGGTGGGTGGTTCGGAGGCCTGAAAATCGGACTTTCCCGAGGTTCGGAGGCCTGAAAATCGGACTTTCCCGAAATCGTACGGACTAATGAATTGGCTTCAGGTTTTGGTCCGTACGCGCTCTTTTCCGGGAAGGGCACTTTTTTCAAAGCGTACGGACCGGAAGCTATTCCCTTCTGTTTCGTCCGTAAGTTTGTGCTCATTTCTGTCCGCTGACCGGCGAGGCAAGATCCGTTCGGGATGAAAGGTACGGACGGGGTGGCATTTTCCGCTCATAAGTCCGTACCTTCTCCCGAAATCGTTCTTCTCTGGAAAAAAGCTGTACGGACCGGGAAGCCTTAAGCGGCTTCCGGTCCGTACCTTCTTGGATTCTTCGGTTTTCTGACGCTTCCATCTTTTAAACTGCCGGTTTCAATAGTCTCTAACACTTTCTGACGCTTCTAACTTCTAAACCGTCGATATCAATACTCTCCGGCAGAGATACGTTATCCAGATTTTCTGAAACGGATAAAAGAAAAGGAGTTTTATTCTTCCTAGCATTAAAAAAACTTGTCTGTTCAAGTTGGACAGACAAGTTTCGGCTTTCAAAGCTTTCACATTTTCCGCGCAAAGTGGTGCGCGGGCGTGGGCAGGGTTGGACTCGAACCAACGGAGACCGAGGTCAACGGTTTTACGGACCGCTGCATTTGCCGCTATGCAACCTGCCCTGATGACCCCTGCGGGACTTGAACCCGACATCTGCAGCTTGAGAGGCTGCCGTCCTGACCATTAGACCAAGGGGCCTGATGATCCCAACGGGACTTGAACCCGGTATCTCCGGCGTGAAAGGCCGGCGTCCTGACCATTAGACTATGGGACCGAATAAAAAACCGCCTGCCTCATACAAGGCAAGCGGTTGTAGAATTGTCTTTTTGCTTCCGACGAAGCGGCTGTCGCTTTCCTATGGCCGTATCATAACACGCCCGGCAGCGGCTGTCATTCTCCCTGTGGTATAACGGCCCGGCGCCCGGAAATTAACGCCCGGCCCGCGGCAAATGCAACGGCCAATCCCCTAAAAAATCTCCGTCGCAATATCCGCTAGACACCCGACGTAGCGCTCCACCAGGCCGATCAGGCGGTTGGTTTCGCGGTCGTCGAATCCGATCTTCTTCGCGAAGGCATGCGTAAAATCATCCTCCGCCTCGTCGAACATGCCGTCAACGTTCAAAAACGCGATGAGCTCGAACAAAACGATGCGCTTGTGCGCGGCCTCACCTGCCGAAAGAGTCTTGACAACATCCTCTTCGGTAAGCCCCTTCGCTCCGGCAAGAGCCTCTTCCGGTAAAGCCATCTCCTGGCGGAAGCACTCCAGATAGTAGGATTCTTCCTGCTCAATCTTGCCATTTACCGCAGCGGCGATCTGCGCCAGACGGTAGAAACATTTCTTTTCTTCCTCGTTAAGACGGATTAAAAACATATCAAAACTCCTTTCTTAGAAATCAGGTTACCTTTATAGTAACAGAGTTCGGGAGTTTTTGCACGAATTTTTTCAGTCATTCCGAGACTCTGTACACCGGTCGAGGTCGAACGTGTTCGCAATCAGCTGATTCAGAGTATCGTTGTCCGTGCCGGCGTACTCGAAAAGAACTTCGAAGAAGTCAGCCGTCGTCGCGTTGGTGAAAGCGTTCCTTCGGACATACTCGCGGAGCACGCTGTGGAACTCCTTGCGGCCGAGGATCTCCTCCATCTGGTAAAGCGCCCTCTGCGCGCTCTGGTAGATCGCGATGATGTAATCGTCGTCCGAGTTGAATTCAAAATAGGACTGGTTGAACGGGATCATGCCGCGCTCCATCATGTATTTGAGCTGCGTCACGTCCGCCATGTCCATGCTTCTGCGGCCCAGGCGCTCAACCGTGACAGGCGTGGCGTCGGGATCATTGAGCCACGCGCGGTACTCCTCGAAAACGCACTCCGAATACGAGGTGATAGACTCGTCAAGCCACGGCTCCATGCCGGAATTGCTGCCCACGATGCCCATGAACCACTGGTGCCCGATCTCGTGCGCGACGCAGGTCTCAAGGCTGAAAAACTTCGGGGTTAACTCCCCATCCTCCCCCGCCATATCGTCAAATGTGACGACCGGATGGCATTCCTGGTCGGTAATGATAATCAGGTTCGGGTACTCCATTCCGCCCGCGTCGATCCGCGAGATGATGATGTCGAGTTCCTCATAAGGGTACTTTCCGAAGGCCTCGCCGAAAGCGGCAAGCGCATCCTCCGCGGCCTTCAGGGTCGTGTCCGCGGCATACTGCATCTGGTTTCCGAAAGGACCCGAGGCCCAGTATTCATCCCCGTCCATGAGAGTCGGGTAATACAGGTTCACCTTAACCCCGTCACAGACGGCTTCCTTCTTCACGAACGCATCCGACGCGGAGAACACGAAATCCCGCACGCACGGGGCGTAGTAAGTGTAAGTATCGGTGTCCGCATCGGCCGTCTTAGAAACCTCCGTCCCGGTGGATGCGACAAGGAAACCGCTCGGAACGGTGATGCGCACGTCGTAGTTCGAAACCTCGGAGTAGAAGCATTCGCCGCAATTGATGAAGCTCTCGTGCGACCAGCCGTTTTGGTCATACTCCGCAAGAATCGGATAGAAATTCGTTATATTATAAACCCCCTCATAATAGCCGTAACGGTCCGGAACGCTCGGAATCTTCGCCGTAAAATCATACGAAAGCGTCATCTTCTCGCCGGGTGCGAGGGGCGTCGAAAGCGGGATCCATACTATCGACGCGTCCTCGTATTCCCTCGCATAATCGAGGTTTCTCCCGTCCCGGCCGTCAAGAACGTTCATTATCTCCGTCACGGCGCCGTTGATCTCGGTCTTGTACATCTCCGGATCGTATCCGGCGGTTTTTATATCCGTAAAATGCGACGAATAATCCCTCAAACACAGCTCGCTCCAGCTCTCACTCGTATCGTTGAAAAATGTGAATTCAACATGGCCGCCGACTGTTTGGTCCTTGGTGTTCAGCTTAAGATCCATGTCGTAATGGTACAGCTCGCGGTCCGGGAAACGGATCTCACAGTTCTCCTCAGGCCACGGCGCTATGGTGGGAAGCGGCGTCGGCGTGGGCGTAGCCGGAATCTCCGTCGGCGTCGGCTCGTTGGTAGGTGTGCCGGGGTCCTCGCCCTGCTTTCCGGGCTCTCCGCCCGGCGTTACTGCTTCGGTCGGTGTGGCGCGTTTCTTCGCGCCGCTGTTGTCTTCGTCCTTTGCGCACGCGGCTAGCCCGAACACCATTACGCAGGCAAGCAGCAGGCAAAGGATTCGTTTCATCCTCTTCATAGGTTATCTCCCCTTTTTCGTCTTATGCAGGAATACCAATGTCCCGCACATTATCCACTATACACGTTAATATATCGAAATTTTGAGAAGTTTGTGAAAAAAGAATGAAAGAAGCCCCCGGCGCTCCTCCGGCCCGACGAGGTCCGGTCCGGTACACCCGGTCCGCCGCGCCCCGCCGGCGAAAACCCGTATAACGAACAACATCCCCGTCAATGACGAGGATGTCTTCCATACTGCTGTGCAGTATTTTGCTAAGTATTACAAGGTTGTCCAGACTCGGCAGCGTCTTACCGGACATCCACTTGTAGATTGCCTGCGGGTTTTCGAAGCCCATGGCGCTCTGGATGTCCCTAACGGTATAGCCGCTTTTCTTAAGTAGTTGTTTAATGTGATTGCCCGTCTCCGGAAGGCGGATTGATAGATAAATCGGTTTCATATTACACCTCCATAAAACACGTGTATACCCGAAAGCCAATCCCGAACTCGAGTATTTCAGTTTAACCGATTACGGGAGGAAAGTCAATCACATTTTGCGCGATTGCAAGCCCGTAGGTTTTCGCTTTCCGAAGGGCGGTTCTCACATTCCATACGGCACATAAAACCGCCTGCAACACAGCCATGAGGTTAACTCACCGTCAACCGGTTCAACGCGAAACCTTCTTCATGGATTTCGGCACCTAAGATGCCTGCAGGACCGTTTACCCTTCAAGGGTGTCCGTTCATCCGAATACGGTTTAAAGCTCACTCTTCACGTACGATACAAAACTGAAAACAGTTTACAGCACTTTGCTCTGATCAACATATGTTCAGTCACATATCAATCGGAATATAGCAGAGTCACCCCTCTGCCGGGGGAACCGGGTTTAGAGTTTTCGTGTTGCAGGCAGCCGGGTTAGATTTCGACGAAGGTTGTGGCGTTGGATACCTTAATCTGCGTATCCAGCTCGGAGAGGAGTTTCTCCCTTCTCTCCGTAAGTTCTTCAACCTTCTTACGAACGTCTAAAGGGTCGACGAGCTCCGTCGTGTTCTCGGAGACGTAGGCGGCAACAACCTCAAGAGGCCGGTCGTCCTTCGTCTTGGTGTCCTTACCGAGAATGCTTAAGCGCATGTTCTCGGCGGTCGCCTCGAGCTGCTTGTTCTTAGCCTCCAAGGTAATGAGACGGTTCTTCACTTCGCCCTGCATCTTGTCATGAAGATGCAGCTCGAAGTCGGCGTCTTCGTAACAGCTGTTACTGCCGCGCATGCGGCTTCGAAGCGCGATTGCGCCGGCCACCGTGAAGTCACCGAAGGAAGTGTGGATTATCGTGTTCGCATTGGACGCCACGATCGCGGCGTCAATCTTCCGGAAGCGCTTAATCAGATCCGTGATCTGCTGATAAGCGCTCTCAACATCCTTGCGGAAGGTCTCCACGTCCGTGCGGCCGTCCAAGACCTTCGCTTCGTTGTGTTTTTTTACATCCGTGAAGGAAGCCCGGTCGATCTTGTCGCCGATCTTCTTCACTAAAAGGTCTCTTTCATCAAGAGCCCGGGTAACTAACATTTTCTCTGCCATGATTCTTCTCCTCTGTGTCTTTCGTTTCGTTTTGTTTTCCATTTGTGTTCTCTTGTGCCATAATTGTATAACAAAAACCGCAGGTCGTCATTGAACCTGCGGTTTAATTGCTTTAGTCTGAAAGACACATTTCGGAAAAATCAGAGGGAGTTTTACCTCAAATCACCGGCTCATACATTCTCATCGTCTCGGGGTTCCGGTACTCGTGCTTCTCGTAGTACCCGATCAGCTCGCCGGAATCGTTCCGGAGCGCGACCATGTAGACGTCTTTGTTCTCCTTCTCGTTGTGGGAAGTGTAGACGAGGTTGTGGGCTGCGTCGGCTCGGAACCAGTCGACCACCTTCTCGATCATCTCACGGGACTTTTCGTTGTGGCAGGCTAAAAGGCTCTTCCCGAGAAGCGCTGCGCCGCCCCAGCGGTCGTACCGGCGGATGGCAGTCGGATTCATGTAAATGATGGTGTGTTCAAGGTCGCAGATCACCACCGCCGCCCGGTCGGCCTCCAGAACGCTCTTATAGATTTCATTCAGATCAGTCATGGGTCACTCCTCCTAAAGTCTCGTGCATCTTCTCCGTCAAGTCATGCAGACTCTTGTCGTGCTGCTCCCGGGAAATCGCTCCCTTCTCGAGGAACTGGTCGAGCAGCGCCTTCTGCTTCAGATACAGTTCGTGATTCTTCTGTTCGTGGGTCATCGCTGACCACGCTTCGTCTTTGATTGAAACGTCCATTACCGGTTTCCTCCCGAAAATCGCATCCTACCGCGCTATATTCTCCTGATACCATTCGCCGAACCGGACGAACACGTCATCGCCGAAAGTCTCTTTGAACAATGCGGTAAATGCCACATAATCCTCTTCGGCGAAGAATTTATAGAATGCATTAAGCCCGGATGACTTTACAGACAAAACATAATCCTTTAAAAATCCGGCTCCGTATGTTTCGTGAAGGAATTCGCACAGTATTCTGCCGAAGTGATAAGGTTCATACTTGCCCTCATTTTGGCAATCTGTTATAAACAATTCTTCCGGATTTTCGAGATTACTTACCACGTAGTCTTCATCATCTTCTTGGCCTTCCTGCTTGGCGTAATAGAAATCAACCGATTTCGCGTAGTCTTCAGACAATCCAGCTAATTCTTTGATAACTACACCGGATATATGCTCGGCACTTCCTTCAGTCACACACATATTTAAAGTGACGTATCTTTGGGTGAGAATATGCGTTAATTCGTGTGCCAAAACAGCATAATTATAATAATCTCTCAATTCCCCATTCCAATAGTATGTATTAACAAAGTCCTCAAAAAACTGTCCTGTTGGTATGGTAACGATTCTCCCTCCAGATGCAGAAGAATCTCCACAACAGCCATTTACAAAGAGAATCGCAACCTTCTTTCCGAAATCCATTCCTTCCCATGGATTATTTCTAAAATAGGTCTCACACGTAGTATTGAAATAATCGAATGGATAATCCAAAGGATTAACATCATATGAAAGCCCGGTTTTGTTTTCAATGACTTCCATAATCTGCTCAATGTTTTGTAACGTATCCCCGGGGAGGTGAAGCCCTTTATCCAACAATAATACGACTCTCTCACCCTCAGCATAGCAGAATCGATCGGTGGAAACCGCTTCCTCTCGCACTCCGCTGAAAGAGACCCGGCTGAAGCCGCTTAAATCATCACACTTTTTCCAGATTGCATAGAATTTAGCGCCACGGTCATAGTAATAATCCGCACCTGCCGGGTAGATAACATTTGGTTCAATTGTTGTAGACCAACCAAGGAATATATACCCCTCCCGATACGGCTCCTGTGAGGAAAGCCTCAGCGGATAATATCTCTTTTTCTTTTGACTTTCCGGAGCACCCTCTCCGCCGTTTGCGTTGTAACTAATTGTAAACTCAGCAGGTTTCCACACGGCGTAGAATTTGGCGCCACAATTAGCCTCGTACACTTGCCCGGGGTTATAAACAGTCTGTGGATTAACAGTAGTGACCCATCCGTCAAACACGTAACCTTCGCGCTGGGGAATCCCTGTAGCAAGCGTCAGCGGAATGTCCTTATACTTGTACTGCGTCTCCGGCGCAAATTCACCGCCGTTCGCATTGTACGTAATCGTGTACCGCGGTACATCCGGATACTCCTCCGCCGCTGCGCGCCGGCCGGCCGAAAGCACGCCAACCAAGGCGGCAAGCAGAAATGCCGAAAGAATGAACCCTCGAAGAATCAGCTTATTACGTTTCATTTTGCCCCTCCTTATCATGTGAAACAGGTAAGAGAACCATTTGGAAAATTATAACACAGTTTAGTCCTCTTTTCTACTGCTTTCCTTGTGGAAAGAAAATTCCTGATAATCTCATCATTTTCCGCTTTTTTCTCTCGATTTGTCAGACTCTTTTCTTGGGAAAACAGGAAAAACAGCGAATTGTCTGAATAGAACAAATGTTCGATTTTTTCTTGCTTTCCGAGCCGGTTTTTGCTATAATGATTGTAGGGTATCGTCGATGGAAAACGCTTGTTTTCCGCTAGATGGCGGACGGTTAGCTCTCCTTTTCGGAGGGCATTGTGTCCCTCCGATTGAAACCTGCAAGAGCAGGTGAAGAAAGGAGGTGATGCTTATGCTTACAATCGAGGGATTGATTGCAGTAATTAGCTTATGCATTACATGCTTCACCCTTGGATTCGCTCTAGGGCGAAGCATTAGCAAGACACAAAAATAGCCGCCCTAAGCTCCCAAGCACGGCGACTATTTTTTAGTTGTCTATTGTTGAGCTAACCGTCTACCGACGATGCCCTTTTCTATAATCATACTACCACATCGTACCGGGCTTGTCAAACACTTGTTCTGTCTTACGTTGAAAGAGTTCTTTGCTCGTAATTGCTTCCTTCTATTTTGTTGCTTTTCTCTTGCGCGCCGCGGTTTCCTCGAGGAGCTTTTTGTTTGCCTAACTTGCGACAGTAAAGGAAGGCTCTTTAATTTCTCGGATTCTGTGATACTTTGCTTTCGAAAGAATCAGACTGCTGTCCGGCGGGAATTGTATCCGACCCATTGACAGAGTTTGAAACCTTCTTTTTTTGTTTCAGCTTTTTTCAAGAATGCCGGATATCCCGGAAAGACACAAAAATAGCCGCCCCAGCGAAGGAATGCGACTATTTTTAGTCAAAATCTTTTGAGCTAACCGTCTACCGACGATGCCCTTTTCTATACTCATACTACCACATCGTACCGGGCTTGTCAAACACTTGTTCTGTCTTCCGTTGCGCCATTTTTAACAAAAAACAGCCCCCGCCCTACCTTCTGATAAACTTCTCGTCGCCCGCGCCCTCGCCGCTCTCATCCGCGGCGTATCGCTCCACCGTCATGTGCAGGTCGTACCGGTCGCGCAGCTCCGCGACGGTCCGCATCATCGGCGACGCGTGATGCGCGTCGATGGCCTCCTGGCTCTCCCAGCTGTCAATCAGCAGCACCGTCTCCGGATCCTCCATCGCGACGAAATACTCATACCGCAGGTTCCCGCGCTCGGCCCGGATCCGATCCACCGTCCCGCTGCGCATCATCTCTTCCGCGAACTTCCGGGCATTTCCGTCCCTGCCCGTGTATCTGAGATTAACCGTTATCGCCATGCTCCACCTCCACGCAATACTCTATCATTTTTATAGCATTTGCCGCGGCAAATGTAAAGATTTTCGGGGCAGAGAGGCGAAAAAGTAAAGATTTTTGAGGTAGATGAGGCGAAAAAGTAAAGATTATGATGCTGACAGCATCATAACGCGTCACGCGGCGGCGGGAGTGTGCCGGCAGCATAATCTTCCGCGTCGGTATAGGAACTTGCGGATCTTGCGATTTCGCTCACAGCATCACTCTCATGTATAGTCATTGCGGATCTTGCGATTCCCCTGTACACAAAAAGAACCGGATCCCCGGATCCGGTTCTTTCATCCTTCTTACTCGTCCTTCCTTGTCTGAGTTCATTCTCTCGATGGCTCAGCGGTCCATCGCCATGTGGCTCAGCGGTCCGTCGCCATGTGGCTCAGCGGTCCGTCGCCATGTGGCTCAGCGATCACTGCCATCCCTGCCATTTCCGGGCAAGCATTCCCCATGGCTACTCTGCGCCGTACTTTTTCTCAAAGTACTTAAGCAGCGGCTTTGCCGTGGCTTCGCGCCCGCACACGGCCTGCAGCACTTCCTTCGGCAGACGCCGGTTGCCGTACCAGTGAATCTTCTTATTGAGCCATCCGACAATGTCCTTAAGCCTTCCGTCAGCAAGAAGCGCATCGACCGGACCGAGCTCGGCCTCCATCGCCTCAAGGAACATGCCGTCATAGATGCTTCCGAGCAGATAGGTCGGGAAATACCCGAAGCTTCCGTCGCTCCAGTGCATATCCTGCAAAATCCCCTCCGCATCGGTCGCGGGAACGATTCCGAGGTACTCTTCCATCAGGCGGTTCCACAAGGCAGGCAGTTCGGAAACCGGCACATTGTCGCGGAAGATCGCCTTTTCCACTTCATAACGTAAAATGATATGCAGGCAGTAGGTCACCTCGTCGGCCGAGGTGCGGATGAAACTCGCGCGAACATGGTTGATTTCCGCCGCGAACGCTTCAAGCGGCACGTCCTTAAGCTCGGGCTGCAGCTTCTGAATGTCTGCATAAATCGGGCGCCAGAAATTGATGTTCCGCCCGAGGATATTCTCGAAGAATCGCGACTGGCTCTCGTGAATGCCGAGGTAATCACATCCGCCGGCCGCCGTATGTTTGAACGCCGGATTGACATTCTGCTCGAAGATTGCATGTCCGCCCTCATGGATGGCCGAGAACATTGGATCCAGCACGTCATTCGGCTGAAAATGGTTCGTCACACGCACATCGTCCGGATCCAGGTCGAGCGTAAACGGATGCTCCGATTCGGCGGTTGTCCCGCGCGTGAAGTCAAATCCGATGTACTTCAAAAGATACTCCTGCACCTTCTTCTCGGCCTCGACATCAAATGTGCGGCGGAACGGCGTGTCATCCGGCTGCGGCGCCGCGAGAATCCGCTTTACAAGCGGCACAAGCCCCTCCTTAAGCTCCGTGAAGATACGGTCGATTGTCGCCGAATCCATGCCTTTTTCGTAATCGTCAAGGAGCGCGTCGTAAATCTCAAGCTCGGGATGCGTGTAAGACTTAATCTCCTTCGTAATCGCAATCTGCTTCTCCAGATGCGGCGCAAATATCGAAAAATCCGACGCCCGCTTCGCTTCCTCCCAGGCCCGCTCCGCTTCCGCGGAAATCGCGACCTTCCTGCGGAACACCTCCTCCGGAATCCTCCGGCTGCGCTCCTGGTCCTCGCGCATCGTCTTCACGATAAATTTCCAGTCGTCGTCAAGCTGCTCCCATTCCTCCGGCTCCGAAAGCCCCTTCAGGATATTGTAGAGTTCCTCCGAATTGGACAGTCGGAATCCCTCCGTCTCAATGTAATCCATCGCCGCCGCATGCGCGTCAAATCCGCCTTCCGGCATGATGGTCCGCATATCCCAGTACAAAAGTTCCCCAATCGTCGACAGCTTGGCTGCCTGTTCGTTGATTTCCTTCAGCTTATCTAATAATTCACTCATCTTGCATACTCCTTGGCCGATACCGCCGATTTAAAACTTCTGTATCCTATTCTACACGTTTTTTCCGAAAAATGCCACCTCTCATTTGGTTAGCAATTTTTTCCCCATTTTCCTCTAAGACATGCTATAATGTAATTTACAAAATTTATCTTGGAGGTGAAACACATGGCATACAATCGTTTTGTTCTCAACGCAACGTCCTACCACGGCAAGGGCGCCATTCAGGCGATTCCGGAGATTATCAAGGCAAAGGGTTTCCGCAAGGCCTTCGTGGCTTCCGACCCCGGCCTGGTGCAGTTCGGCGTCACGGCTAAAGTTACCGATCTTTTAACGGCCCATGGCATTGATTTTGAAGTTTATTCCAACATTAAGCCCAACCCCACCATTGAGAATGTGCAGGCCGGTGTGGAGGCCTACAAAAAGAGCGGTGCCGACTTCATGATTTCCATCGGCGGCGGTTCCTCCATGGATACCGGCAAAGCCATCGGCATTATCGTAAATAACCCCGAATTTGCCGACGTTCGCTCGCTCGAGGGCGTGGCTCCCACGAAGCACAGAACCGTGTTCACCATCGCCGTGCCCACCACCGGCGGTACCGGCGCGGAATCCACCATTAACTATGTTATCACTGACGTGCAGAAGACCCGCAAGTTCGTCTGCGTTGACCCGAACGACATCCCCGATGTGGCAGTGGTCGATCCCGATATGATGGCCACCATGCCGAAGAGCCTCGCCGCCTCCACCGGCATGGATGCTCTGACCCACGCAATCGAGGGCTACACCACCAAGGGTGCCTGGGAGCTGTCCGACTGCCTGGATCTCGAAGCCATCCGGCTCATCGGTAAGAACCTTCGTAAGGCGGTTGCCGGCGATCCCGACGGGCTTGAAGGCATGGCGCTTGCGCAGTACGTAACCGCTATGGCCTACTCCAATGTCGGCCTCGGAATCGCACACTCCATGGCGCACACTCTGGGTGCTCTTTACGACACACCGCACGGCGTTGCCTGCGCCATGATGCTGCCCCTCGTAATGGAATTTAATCAGGACTGCACCGGCGACAAATTCAAAGCCGTTGCCGAAGCCCTGGGCGTTGACACCACCGGCATGGACCAGCCTGCTTACCGCAAAGCCGCCATCGACGCCGTCCGCCGGCTCTCCGTGGACGTCGGCATCCCGACCAAGCTCGAGAAGCTGAAGGAAGAAGACCTTGACTTCCTTGCACAGTCCGCCGCAGCCGACGCCTGCACTCCCGGCAATCCCCGTGAGGCAAGCATTGATGACTATAAGGCGATGTTCCGCAGGCTGATGTAATGCTTGGGAGAATCATGAAAAAGAAGGGTTCCGTATCATTTGCGGCAAGAATGCTTTGCATTGTATTGGTGCTCACAACCTTGGCGGGGTGCCGGGGGAAGGGAGACGGCGCGAGGCAAGGCGAGTCCGGTGCCACACCCACGGGAAGCAGCGTTACGGAAAGCGTTGCGATGCCAAGCGTTACGACGCCAACCATCGCGACGCCAACCGTTGTGGGGCCAACTATTACAGGGGAGATTGCTCCGACGGAGAAAGAGCAGGAGGACGTCATAACGGAATTGTTAAGTCACATGACCCTTGAGGAGAAGGTCGGCCAGATGATGGTCGTGTCCTTTCGGGTCTGGCAGGATCTGAGCGGGACAGCGGCGGAAGCGGGAAGTACCGTGGAGAGCCGGGAGTCCTCTGCAAAGTCTGCGCGGGTTAACGTTACGGAGCTCAATGATGCGCTCAGGGAATTCATCCGGGAGTATCATTTCGGCGGAACCATCTTATTCTCCGAGAATATAAAGGATGCGGAGCAGACGCTCCGCCTGGTCATGGACCTGCAGGCTGCCAATCAACAGGGCGGAGGAATCCCTTATTTCGTCGCAATCGATCAGGAGGGCGGCAGCATAACAAGAATCAATTTCGCAACCACGGGCGTGGGAAACATGGCACTGGCGGCTACGGCAGATCCGGAAAATGCCACGAAAATGGCTCAGATTTACGGCACGGAGTTGCAGGCCCTCGGCATCAATATGGATTACGCGCCGGTGCTCGATATCAATAATAATCCGAGGAATCCCATTATCGGCGTGCGTTCCTTCTCGGATTCGCCGCAGATAGTTTCGGAGTTCGGCGAAGCATACCTTAGGGGCTTGAAGAGTACGGGAACGATTGGAACGCTGAAGCATTTTCCGGGCCACGGCGACACGGGCACGGACAGCCACACGGGATTCCCCTGCATCAATAAGACCTACGAGGAACTTAAGGCATTTGAGCTGATTCCATACGAGACAGCCATAGCCGGCGGCGCCGACATGATCATGACCGCGCACATCCAGTTCCCGGAGATTGAAAAGGAGACTTATGTTTCCGTTTCGACAGGGAAGGAGGTTTACCTTCCGGCGACCATGAGCCACGTGATTCTTACCGACATTCTCCGGGGCGACATGGGATTTGAGGGCGTGGTGGTAACGGATTCGTTAGAGATGGCTGCGATTGCGGACAATTTTGCCTTTGAGGACGTGCTTTGCAAAACCATCAGCGCGGGCGCGGACATGCTGATGCTTCCCATGGTTTATGATTCGACCGACCTTGACCGGTTGGAGAAAACCGTCGATCTGGCGGTCAGGCTTGTTAAGGAGGGGAAGATAGACGAAGCCCGCATCGATGAATCCGTCCGCCGCATATTGACGTTAAAGGAGAAATACGGCCTTCTTGAGGAGAAAGATTTCAGCGTGACTCAGGCGAAGATCGATAAGGCAGTGGAAACCGTCGGCTGCCGGGCACACAGGGATGAGGCGTGGGACATCGCCGTGAAGGCGCTTACGCTGGTGAAAAATGACAATCAGGCATTTCCCCTTAGTAAGAATGCGGGAGACGAAACCTTAATCCTGTTCGCTGACAGCTGTGCGAGCCGCGTGGGCTATGGTGAGCTTGCAAAGCAGATGCTGGGCGACGATAAGATTACCGTAATGGTCAATACTGCGAATAACAGAGACGAATGTCTGAGGGCAGCAAGGGATGCTGCGCACGTGATTCTGGTGAACCGGGTTTACGGTGAAGCCTGCCTGGACCCGAACACGGGGGATGGTTTTTCAACCGCCGTGTTCGATGATATCATCAGGGCCCGGCATACGGACGGAAAGCAGGTAATCGTGATCTCTTCGCAGCTGCCCTACGATGCGGCCCGCTTTACGGAAGCGGACGCGATACTGCTGACCTACTGCTCGAGCGTAATGCGGACGATCCCTCCCAAAAGCGGCGAAGGCAGTGCCTATTCGCCCAACCTGGCTGCTGCCATCGTCTCCTGCTTTGGAGATGAGGAGGTAAAGGGACAACTTCCGGTCGTCATTCCGGCATTGGATGAGAACTATAGGATTACGGGGCAGGTGTTATTCGGAAAAAGAGCGAATCCGTAGATTCGCTCGAAGCGGTAAAACCTATATAATAGATATAAAAATATGTATTTGACACGTTTCAATTAAAAAAGTGCCAAACATAAACAATAACGCTGTTAATTCATGGGTGTTTTGATCAGGTTTATGGATAAAATACCTTAAACCTGATCAATTAGGGACAAACAATAATTCACGTATTCCAAAAGATTTGTTTCCTTCACTCCTTGAAGTTTCTTTGAAAAAATATTGATCTGCTCAAGAGTGTCATTGGAAAAAGGATCCTGGTTAATTGGAAATACTTTGCTGTAATAGTTGCCTTTTTGAGCGTCGTGAATCTTTTGGGGCATAATCCCGGCTTTAATCATAACTTCTTCCAAATTTGGCGAATTGTATATTGGCACAATATACTCTTTGAGGCAGCTTCCTTCAAACATTTTTCCGGATATGTAATCCTCTCTAGTTTGATCGGAACAGTCATCCGTGTCCATGATAATAAACAGTTTAAAATTCCTTAAAGACTTTTTCTTTTTGTCATATTCTATAGTAAATGCTTCAGCAAAGGATTTAAGGCTATTATACGGTTTGCTACTTAGTAGTTTCTGCAAGCCATTAATCTGAATACTGCTTTTACCTTTATTGCTGTCAATAATTCTGACCGGCAAATGAAGGTTCGTATAAATATAACTTGCAAGATACCGCTCTGATTTCCCATGTACAATAACTGCTACTTTTTTGTACTGAGCTGGAGTATAGTTTCTCATTCAGTTCCCTCCCGCTTAGTACCGACTTCTCTTAACCCTTCGACTATTTCTCCATACTCTATTTCATCAACTACAGGAACACCTCCAAACAAGCCCTTTATATACATGCTCCGTATGTTATTTGTTCCATGTATATCATATTCCTCAAGGCAATGCACTTCTTTGTTTCCTAAGTAGTCGACATTAATGACATATATTGACTGAGGGCGTAGCGTCTCCAACAAATATGTATTATGAGTTGTGATAATTAACTGACCGCTTATCCATTCATCTATCGATGAAAGCATAGTTCGGAGGAGCAAATCATGTATCCCGGTATCAATTTCATCGAGAGCTATCGTCCCACCCTGACAAGCCCCCAACAAATCATTAATCATAAACAGAATCCGTTTAGTTCCTTCTGATTCTTCCTGAAAGTTAATACTCCGGATTTGTCCGCCAATCATTTTATCAACGAATAATCTATAATGCAGATTTAAGCCTTCCGGATTCTTCTTATAAAATACCTGCTTTATATCAGAATAAGCCTGCGTGAAAAATGTATTCAGGATGCGTTCAGTTTGATTTAATGCTTTCTCCCGAGAACCAGCAATCAAACCTTCAAGAGGATTCTCTATTACTCCCTGATAATTTACATTTACATTTTGACTCTTGAAAGAACCGATTGAATGTTTTGCTGTCAAAAGCAGAATCATATTGATGACTTCAAATACATTTGGCAAATAACTCTTGCTAATATAATCCGCGTTCTTGCTTTCTCGCTCGTTGTTAAGAATACTCAAAAGCGAATGCTTCCCCCAATATTGGTCAATTAGAGTTGTTAGTTCACGTTCAGCCTTCTTTGTCTGAAAGAAGTTTCCACAGAAGGACTTATCTATTCTACCATCTTGCGCTGAAAGATTGAATACAACGCCACTCTGTTTTCCTGTATAATAGTATAGTTTTTCTCCAATAAACCCTTCTGTAAAAGAGACAGAATAGTATCCGGAATGATTATTGAATATAAAACCTATCTCAATGCTTGAAGGTTCTTCGCAAGCAATCATTCTATGTTCTGCCATCACATTTTGAAATGAAAGAATACTGCTGTTTTCCAACGATGCAAGGAGTGAATCTGGCAGAGGGCCAACCTTTTGCATCTGCTGCAGAGCCACCATATGAAAGGACTCTAAAGAAAGCCGTAAAAAGCTTAAGCTATCGACAAAATTCGACTTTCCACTTCCATTCTCACCATAAACTGCAACAAACTTTTTATATGACTTTTTCCCCTTTTGAAAATCAAACCTGGTGTTCCTAAAAGACTTAAAATTTTTTAAATCAACATAAGTAATCATCCTTGTCACCTCATTAGAATAACTGTGAACTATTTAATAATAGCACGGTTTTCTTTGTTCGTCAACAAACGCGCCAAATTTTTACATAAAATATGCTTCTTCCGATTGTGTTTGTCGAATTGCGCGAAATACCACATCTATTTTTTCCCCGCACACAAAAAGGACCGGATCTCCTGACCCGGCCCTTGCCTTTCACTTAACTTCTACTCCTCTTCCCTCTCAATAAACTCCCTCGCGGCAAATCTGAAGAACTCCCCTTTGTTCTCGCAGTGCTTCAGGAACTCGATAATGTCCGCATCCTTGTCCTCCGACAACACGACCTTAACAACCTTCTGGCCACTCGGGGCAGCTTCAGCGGCCGAAAGCCTTCCACTTGAGGTGCCGGCGCTCTTCACAACCTCACCCTCACTACTCTCCAGCTTCGCAACCTTCCCGCGCTTCATAGCGCGGCTACGCTTCACGGTCTTCTTGTCATCATCGCTGAACAGCGCCACAAGAACCGGGATAAATACAAAAAAGAACCATTCCATAAAAACTTCCCTCCCTTACACATTAATATAGTTTTACACAAAAAACCTCACACACCCAAAACCTTACCCATTCCAAAAACAATCAACTCTACTCTTTTTCAATCACCGCTATCGCACACGGCATCCTTCCGTCGACAACAGTGTAAGTGACATCCGTATACCCCATATCTTCAAAGAACTTCTTGTACGAGGCGAGGTCGAACTGGCGCTTGAAATCAGCCCCGATAAGTTCGAGCAGTCGGACGGCAAGTCCGCCGGACCGCTTCGACTTATTGATGTACGTGGGAATAATAACCTTGCCGCCGGGTTTCACCACGCGCATGAGCTCGCTCATGGCCGCGGCCGGGTCGTCGAGCAGGTGGATGACGTTGCCGGCGACGACGGCGTCGACGCGGTTGTCGCGGCAGTTGAGGTTGGTGATGTCCGCCTTTCGGAAGGCGACGTTCGGGTAGGCGTGGCATTTGCCGGCGGCGCGCTTAAGCATCCCCTCGGCGAAGTCGGTCGCGACCAGCCGCTTGCATTTCGGCGCGATCGCCACGCTGATGGCACCGGTCCCGCAGGCGCACTCGAGAACGACGTCGGACGGCCCGATATACTCCGCGACCTTCTTCCCGGTTCCCGCATAAACCTTGCGGTTATAGACATTTTCAAACAAATCGTACAAGGGTGAAATCTTATCCCAAAACATAGCAATATCTCCTGTCGCCTCTTCCGTTTGAGGTCACAAATTGTGACCTCAAACTATTATCATGTTAGCAAATCCCTCGCTTCCTTCTATCCTTCCTTCCCCGCATCCATCATCCGCTCTACGACCTCGCGGTCCGCCGGCAGCCACCTGACGTCCCCGAACTCCTCCGGCGCAAGCCACCGCGCCTCGGCCGCCTCCCTGAGCGTCAGCTTGCCCGCTGCCACCTCCGCGTAGAAGCAGTCCATCGACAGGTGGAACCGCTCGTAATCATACTCGACGGTCAGAAACAGCTCCGAAACCCGGATTGTTGCGGCGAGCTCCTCGCGAATCTCCCGGACGATCGCCTCCTCGGGCGTCTCCCCGGCTTCGATCTTGCCGCCCGGGAACTCCCACCAGCCCTTGTACTCGCCGTATCCCCGCGCCGTCGCGAAAATCCTCCCAGGGTGCCGCTTCGGGTCCCGAATCACGGCCGCCACCACGCGGATGTACTTCCTTATCGCCCCATCCGCGCCAAATGTGACTTTCTTCCCTTCCGCGAGCCCCTGCTCCGCTATCACCCGCTCCGGCACCTCAAAATACCGCACGCCGGCGTTCGCATCCAAACCTACGTTGGTGCCTGCTTCCGTTCCCGTATCCGGGCACAGCTTCAGCAGGGCTGCAGGCTCCGGCCTCCGAGTCTCCTCGCAGCCATAATCAGGATCGGTGATTTGTTGGATGGTGTAGATGGTCATGTGTTAACACAATGCTCCTTTCTTCTCATGTCGCTGTCTGTTATTCATTACATTGGTATTAGTATATAAATAGTTCAAATTAAAATGAGAAATCTCCCTGATTGATGTATAATACATAGTATCCAAGGAGGAACTCATTATGGCCCGTAAACAGAAACAACACGACCGACAATTTAAGCTTGACGCCCTTCAGTACGTCCGAGAACATCCCGATCTCACCCAGGAGGAATGCTGTAAAAACCTAGGCATCAGTCTCAGCACCCTTGCCCGCTGGAAGCAGCAGTACGAAGACAGCAACGGTGACATCCCCTTCCGCGGTTCCGGCAACTATTCCTCTGACGAGCAGAAGGAAATCGCACGTCTCAAGCGGGAACTTCGTGATGCACAGGACGCCCTCGATGTCCTAAAAAAAGCCATCGGCATTCTGGGAA
>JAEEGI010007293.1_pt1 | contig 24772 bp, 18 predicted proteins | sample 8958751 | NCBI WGS metagenome assembly JAEEGI01 (sample SAMN16246545, study PRJNA631951) | gut metagenome | biome: gut microbiome; feature: rumen; material: KS-attached | host: Bos | place: Iran: Karaj | collected 2018-10
GAACAGCATGCTCACTGAACTGTATTTTGCCTTGTGTCGGTAACATAACTCTTTGATTTCTAAAGGTTAAGTTACGAAAAATCGAGGAAATATCCAAATAAATTGAACATTTCCTCGATTAATTTAGAAAGCCTCTAAAGGGACTTTTTCAGTGCCCTCGAATCCCTGGGGCGGCTTTTTTGTTATCATTTTTGTCATTGCCGGCCACGACCGGCAATCTTTAATTACTAATATCTTCCAGTTTAAACAGGTCTTCCACGAACTCCTTCTTGTCAAACACCTTGAGGTCTTCCACTCCTTCCCCAATTCCCAGGAATTTGATGGGGAAACCGAACTGGTCCGTAATGCCCACTACTACGCCACCTTTGGCGCTGCCGTCTATCTTGGTGACGGCAAGGGATGTGACCTTTGTGGCGCGGGAGAACTCCTTGGCCTGCTGGAAGGCGTTCTGACCTGTAGAGGCATCCAGGACAAGCATTACATCGTGAGGGGCGTCCGGGATTACCTTGGCGCATACGTTGCGTATTTTGGTAAGCTCGTTCATGAGGTCCACCCTGTTGTGGAGGCGGCCGGCGGTGTCTATGAGAACAACATCGGCCCCACGGGCAACTGCTGCCTTGACGGTGTCAAATGCAACGGATGCGGGATCTGCGCCCATGGGCTGCTTTACGATGTCCGCCCCGGCACGCTCTGCCCATATAACCAGCTGGTCCACGGCGGCGGCGCGGAAGGTATCGGCGGCACCTATTACCACCTTCTTGCCCTGAGCCTTGAGCATTGCGGCCATCTTGCCGATGGTTGTGGTCTTGCCAACGCCGTTAACGCCCACTACAAGCATGACGTACGGCTTCTTGGAAAAGTCGAAGGGCTCTACGGGAGTGTCCGGCCCCATGAGGTTCGATATCTCGTCGCGGATTATGGCGGTGAGTTCCTCCATGTCCACGTACTTGTCCTTCTCCACGCGGTCCTGGATGTTGTCCAGGAGGGTGAGTGTGGTGTCTACGCCCATGTCCGAGCTCAGGAGCGCCTCTTCAAGCGCATCCAGCACGTTGTCGTCCACCCTGGACTTTGCCGTAAACACCCTCCCCAGCTTCTGGAAGAAGTTGAGGTTTGTCTTCTTTACACCTTTGTCAAAAATACCCATACTGGCGGCAAAGATAGCAAAAAAACCGCACCTGCCCAACAGGTGCTGCGAGCTTGATGCTGCCAGTTTGAAGCCTCGCGAAACAGACGTACAGCCCGTGTGGTCTGTTTCATCGGCACCTGAAGTGCGGTAATTGGCGTTTTGGCATGGTTTGGGTCTCGCGAAACAGATGTACAGCCCTCATGGTCTGTTTCAGCACCACCTATAGTGCCCAAATTGGCGTTTTTGCGGGTTTTGAGCATCGCGAAACAGATGAAACGGGTCTTTGGTATGTTTCGCGTGATTGCCATGTCATCTCAGGCCACGAAAACGTGGGAAAGCGTGGCCGCTCGTGATTGCCACATCATCCCAGGCCACGAAAACACAGGAAAGCGTGGCCTGACGTGACATGACCAGCCCATAAGTACGAAATGTTGTTTTTAAGATAGGAAAACTGTATCTTTGTATGATTATAACGATACAGATATGAAACTATCTTACAGTTGGCTCAAAGAGTATCTGGAGTGTGACCTTACCCCGGAGCAGGTGGCGGAGGCCATGACATCCATTGGTATAGAGGTAGATTCCGTGGAAATGGAAGAGGCGGTGCCTGGCGGCCTTAAGGGCGTGGTTGTGGCAAAGGTCCTCACCTGCGAAGCCCACCCGGACAGCGACCATCTTCACGTCACGACGGTTGACGACGGCTCACCGGAGCCCGTGCAGGTTGTGTGCGGCGCACCCAACGTGGCCGCGGGGCAGAAGGTGCTGTTTGCACGCATCGGCACAACGCTTCCCGGAGATTTCAAGATAAAGAAGTCAAAGATCCGCGGCGTGGAGAGCTTCGGCATGATATGCGCCGAGGACGAGCTTGGAATAGGCGCCAGCCACGACGGCATCATGGTTCTTCCAGAAAGCGCCGTCCCCGGAACGCCGGCATACGACTACCTTGGCCTTGAAGACCAGGCGGTCATCGAATATGAAATCACGGCAAACCGCATAGACGCAGCTTCCCACTGGGGCGTGGCAAGGGACCTGGCCGCATACCTTGGCTCAAGGGACATCCCGTTCAAGCTGCATCGTCCTTCCGTGGATGCATTCAGGGAGGGAGAAGGCACGGAGATCCCCGTGGAGGTGCTGGACAGCGAGGGCGCTCCCCGCTACATCGGCATCACCGTCAAGGGCGTCAAGGTTGCCCCTTCGCCGGAATGGCTGCAGAAAAAGCTCATGTCCATAGGCCTCAAGCCCATCAACAACGTTGTGGACATCTCCAACTTCGTTCTCTTCGAGGACGGCCAGCCCCTCCATACCTTCGATGCCGACAAGATCCGCGGCGGCAAAGTGGTGGTCCGGAGGGCAGGGGAGGGAGAGGTCCTCAAGACCCTGGACGGCATAGAGCGCAAACTCTCCGCCAAGGACATGGTAATTGCCGATACCGTCGGCCCCATGTGCCTTGCAGGCGTTTTCGGCGGTGAGGATTCCGGCGTTACGGACAGCACCGTGAACGTGTTCATCGAGGGCGCTTACTTCGACCCCGTGAGCATCCGCCGCACCGCAAAGAGCCAGCAGCTCTCTACCGACGCAAGCTTCCGCTACGAGCGCGGCGCAGACCCTGAAGCCGCAGAGTACGGAGCCCTCAGGGCGGCCCTCCTCATCCAGGAGCTGGCCGGCGGAAAGGTCATCGGCAGGAAGGTGGAGGTTTATCCCAAACCCATCGGCCGTGCCCGCATAGACCTGGACTATGACAGGATAGAGGCTTTCATCGGCAAGAAAATCGGCTATGATACCATAGAGAAGATCCTGACTGCGCTTAACTATGAGTTCGTGGAAAAGCGTCCCGGCGGAGCCCTGGTGGCCGCCCCTACCTACATGATTGACGTCACCCGCGAGTGCGACGTGGTGGAGGAGATCCTCCGCATCTACGGCTACAACAACATAGAGCTGCCCCAGACCCTCAGGATGAGCGTGCAGCCCAGCCAGCAGCCGGAGCCGGAAGCCATCCGCAACGCCATCTCCAACTGGCTTGCCGCCAACGGCTTTGTGGAAACCATGAACAACTCCCTCACAAAGGAAGACTATTACACCAAGCTTCAGACCTTCCCCGCAGAAAGGTGCGTACACATTGTGAACCCTCTTAGCCAGGACCTCAACGTAATGCGCCAGACTCTGCTTCTGAGCGGCCTGGAGGTTGTTGCATATAACATCAACAGGCAGATATCGTCCCTCAAGTTCTTCGAGTACGGCTCCGTGTACCAGAGACTTCCGGAGACGGACGGTACCACCCTTGCCGGCTACGAGGAGCACCGCTGCTTCTCTCTGTTCCTTTCCGGAACGCCGGACAAGGCCTGGAGGAACCCGGCCCAGAAGAGCAGCTTCTTCCAGCTAAAGGGCTATGTGGAGGCCCTTCTGGCCAGGTATCGCGTAGACGCTTCCACGCTCATCGTGGGCGCCGCCCCCGCCGATATCTTCGCAGAGGGCATCACCTGGTGCCTTCCCGGCCGCGAGCCCCAGCAGCTGGCCGTCCTGGGCACGGTTAATCCGGCCCTTGCCAAGCGTTTCGGCATCAAGCAGCCCGTGTTTGCCGCAGAAATCAACTGGGAGGTCCTCTTCACCCTGGTAAAGCGTGACAAGTTCTCGTTCAAGGAACTGCCAAAGTTCCCGGAGGTAAGGCGCGACCTCGCCCTCCTTCTGGACGAGTCCGTCAGCTACGGCGCTCTCCGTGCAAGTGCCCTCAAGGCAGGCAAGAAGCTCATCAAGAGCGTATCCCTGTTCGATGTCTACCGCGGGGAGAAGATTCCTGCCGGCAAGAAGCAGTACGCCCTTAACTTCGTGCTTCAGGACCTTGAGCACACCCTCACGGACGTTGAGGTGGAAAAGACCATGCAGAGGGTCCTGGACACCCTTACGGCAGAGTTTGGAGCAGCGCTCAGATGAGGCTTAGTTTCTGGCATATAGCGCTTGTATTCCTGGCGGTGGCTTCCTGCACTGGGCCGCGCACCATCCCGCGCGACAAGCTGGGAGACATCTTCCACGACATGTTCCTCCAGGACCAGCAGATAAAAAATGACTTTTCGCTTAAACGCATAGCGGACACGTCGCTGGTATACCAGGGAATATTCAAGGAATACGGCTACGATACGGACGATTACCTCTACACCATCAACAAGTATATCAAGGATCCGGAGAAACTCTCCAAGGTGTTTGAGAAGGTGGCAGAACGCCTCCTGGAGGAGTCCAAGGACATAAGGAAGGAGAAAGACTTCCTGGAGTGGCGCACAAGGTTCCTGGCAATCTACAAGCACAGGATAGACACCACTTCGCTGCCCCGTGTTCCCCTTGGGGCGGTGGATACCATGTATTTCCGCCTTCATAAAGACGAGGTTCAGTTCTTCCCTCCGCCCGATACCCTTTCTCCGGTTCTGGATACGATGATTTTTCAGATAGACAGCCTATGATGAGGGAAGAAACGGTTTTCGGGCCCATTTTCAGCCGCAGGCTGGGCTCTTCGCTGGGGATAAATCTTCTCCCGCAGCACGGCAAGGTCTGCAACTTCGACTGCATCTACTGCGAGTGCGGCTGGAACAAGGACGGCCTCCAGGACAGGACCATCCCCAAGGCTGCCGATGTCCGTAAGGCCTTAACGGCCAAGCTGGAAGAGTGCGCATCTGCCGGAACCCGCATAGACTCAATCACCTTCTCCGGCGACGGCGAGCCCACCCTGAACCCGGATTTCCCTCAGATAGTGGACATCACCCTTGAGCTCAGGGACAAGTACTGTCCCGGGGCAAAGGTGTCGGTCCTTTCCAACGCCACAATGGCCTTCAAGGACGATGTCTTCCGCGCCCTCTCACGCGTTGACAACCCCATTATGAAGCTGGACGCGCCCACGGATGAAGAGGTGGCCCTGGTGAACCGTCCCGTGGGCCGGTACAGCGTGGAAGAAGTGGTTCGTTCGCTGGAGAGGTTCGGTGGCAATTTCGTGCTCCAGACCATGTTCCTCAAGGCTCCGGACTTCCGTAGCGGGAACTGGGTGGAAGGATGGATGAGCCTAGTGAGGAGGCTCAGGCCACGTGAGATAATGGTCTATACCATAGACCGCGAAACGCCCATGAAGGGTCTTGAAAAATACACGGTAGAGGAGATGCGCGCCCTTGTGCAGCCCCTCATCGACGAAGGATATACAATACAAATTAAAGGATAACGAATTATGTCACTTTCAGCTAAGTACGGCTATACGCCGGATAAAGAGGCCATCGACCGCCATCTTGCCCTCATTGCCAGCAACCTGGACGGAATTGCAAACGAACAGGTGTACAAATTCTGCTTCGGGATAATGGACCAGACCACCTTGTCGGCCGACGACACGCCTGCATCCGTGAAGGCTATGGTGGAGAAGGTGAACGGCATTCCCGCCAACTTCCCCGGCTGGCCCCTGCCCGCATCCTGCTGCGTCTATCCCAACCTGGGCCATGTGGTGGCGGAGACCCGCAACAATCCCGAGATGCACGTTACCACCGTTGCCGGCTGCTTCCCCACTTCCCAGAGCTGGACAGAGGTCAAACTCCGTGAGATAGAACTGGCTGTCCGCGGCGGTGCCGACGAGATTGACATCGTCCTTGCCCTTAACGCTTTCCTGGCGGGGGACTATGAGACTGCCGGTGCAGAGATTGCTGCCGCCCGCGAGTGCATAGATAAAGTGGCAGCTGAACTTGGCCGCCCCGTGGTGCTCAAGGTCATCATCGAGACAGGCCTTCTCGTGACTCCAGAACTCATTGCCGATGCCTCCTTCCTCGCAATGGAGAACGGCGCAGACTTCATCAAGACCTCTACCGGAAAGGTTAAGGTGAACGCCACCCCTCTTGCCGCATACGTGATGTGCCAGTGCATCAAGAAGTACCATGAGGCTACTGGAATCAAGGTAGGTTTCAAGGCCGCAGGCGGAGTTGCCTCCGCAATGGATGCCGTATGCTACTACAGCATTGTAAACACCATCCTGGGCAAAGAATGGATGGACAAGAAGTTCTTCCGCTTCGGTGTCTCCTCCCTGGCCAACAAGCTCCTCTCTGCCGTAGAGCAGAAGACCGTCGCATACTTCTAGACCCTTTCAGAACCCTTGTCTTGGCCCTCTCGTCCGGAAAAACAGCCAAATTCCCGGATGGAAGGGCCAAAACTGTATCCCCGTCCGGAAAAACGGCCAAATTTCCGGACAGAACGGCCAAAACTGTGTCCCCGTCCGGAAAAACGGCCAAATTTCCGGATGGAAGGGGGCTACTGCGCCCAGAGTTCGTCGGTGAAGATGAAGCCGGGGGCTCCCGCGCCGGGATGCCACTGTGGGATGGTGCCGATGTTCCTGGCGAACACCTTCACGTAACGGGCCCTGCAGCTGACCGGGAGCTCGGCATCCCATGTCTGGACATCGAGGTCTTCCTCTGCAACGGAGGTGTCCAGGCGGCCGACGGGCGTAAATGATACGCCATCCCGGGACACGTAGAACTCTACATACTTTGGCATCCAGATCCATGAACGGGCATCCTGGCAGAATCCGGCGCCCACTACTGTTATGTCACGCTCCTCAAGAAGGTCAAGCACCGCCTCGAAGTCTGTGTCCTGATAGCCTTGCCAGCCGCCGGTGCGCCAGTTTGTGCTGCCACGGGCTCCGTCAATGAGGCCCTGGTCCCCGCCGGCAGTATACTGCCTGCTGTAACGGGAAAGAATCCGGATCGCGCGGTCTTTCTGTACCTGGCGGAGTTTGCAGCGGGTTACAAAGCTGGACTTGCCGCTGCGTTCCGCCCACGCGGAGAGTTCGCAGGGCTCGGTAACGGTGAACGGCCCGTCGTAGCGCTGCGGTGCGCCGCCTGCTACTGTATAATAGATGGTTCCTTCCCCCTGGATGGCAACTTCTATGGAGTCCGTGAAGATATCGTTGGGAACTACGAAGGCCGGGTTGGTGACGATAGGAGATTCCCGGTCGGAGCCGGGAATGACGGAAGAGGAGACGGGACACACGGGGTACTTGCCTGTGGAGGAAAGCACGTACCAGGCGCTCATCTGGCCGCAGTCCTCGTTGCCGCAGAGGCCGTCCGGGGCCGATGTGTACAGAGTTTCAAGTATCTGATTCACACGCGCCTGACGCTTTTCCGGCTTGCTGATGGCGTCATACAGGTACGCGATGTGGTGACTGGGCTCGTTGCCGTGGGCGTACTGGCCAATCTGACCGGTGATATCGGCCTGTGTGCGGCCAGTGGTCTGCTCCGGGGCATCGAAAAGGGCGTCCAGGCGGGCCTCGAAGGCTTCCTTGCCGCCAAGGGCTTCAATGAGCCCGGGGATGTCCTGGGGCACAAAGAAGCTGTATTGCCAGGAGTTGGCCTCCGTGTAGTTGTTGTTGACCTCACGGGGGTCGAAGGGCGTGAACCATCTGCCATTGAGGCGGGCGCGCATAAACTTGGTTTCCGGATCAAGCACGTTCTTCCAGTACTGGGAGCTGGTCATGAACTCCTTGTACTCCTTCATGTGGCCGAGCTTCAGGGCTACCTGGGCCACGCACCAGTCGTCAAATGCGTACTCAAGGGTTTTGGAGACGGACTCGTGCTCGTCGTCGGCAAGGACAAGGCCGTTCCGGCGGAAGCTGTCCAGGCCGAAAGCGGGGTTGTGGGCGCTGGCTACAAGGGCCCGGAAGGCTTTCTCGTAGTCGAAGCCTTTGAGGCCGCGGAGAATGGCATCGGCAATTACGGGAGCGCTGTTGTAACCTATCATGCAGTTGGTTTCCCAGCCGGAGAGCTCCCAGACGGGGAGTTTGCCGGCTTCGTCGTATATGGAGAGCATGGACTTTATGAAGTCTACCGTGCGCTCCGGCTCGATTTCCGTGAGGAGCGGGTGCAGGCCACGGAAGGTGTCCCAAAGGGAGAATACGGTGTAACGGTCCCAGCCCTCGGCCTTATGCACCTTACCGTCCATGCCGCGGTACTCTCCGTTCACATCGGAATAGAGGGTGGGATGGATGGCGGTGTGGTACAGGGCGGTGTAGAAACGCTTGCGGTGCTCCGCGTCCTTGTAGGGGCATTCCACCTTTCCGAGATATGCTTCCCAGGCCTTCTCCGTGCGTTTTCTGAGGGCTTTTAGGGATGGAGCAAAGTCTGCCCTGAGGTTCCGGAGGGCGTTCTCGCAGGAAACAGACGATATGGCCGAGCGTACTGTAACCTTGCTGCTTTTGAAAGAAAGGGACGTCTTCTGACTGTTCACATCGCATGCTTCAGGGGCCTCTGAGAACTCCATGTAGAAGTACACCCTCTGGCCGCGCGCCCAGCTGGACGATATGCGGTAACCAAAGCATGCATTGCCCTCCACCCGTATTGCAGAGTCCTCCAGATAGTCTCTGTGCTTTAGGTCTATTACAAGGTTAGCGGGGCTATCAGTGAAACTGTACTCATGTATGGCGCTTCGCTGCCCGGCCGCCAGTTTTGCAAGCACTCCGGTATCTTCCAGAAACACCTCATAGTACCCCGGAGAGGCCTTTTCCCTGTTATGGGAGAACGACGACGGCTTACCGCCGGGCGTGACCAGGATGTCGCACCAGTCATCGCAACCCGTACCGCTCAGATGGGTATGGGAAAAGCCATAGATTACCTTGTCCGAGTAGTGATATCCGCTGCAGCCGTCCCAGTCCCCTGGATTGGGCCTGGTGTCCGGGCTCAGCTGAATCATGCCAAAGGGATACACGGCACCGGGAAAGGTGTGGCCGTGGGCGTCCGTTCCCACAAAAGGATTCACATATGGGATCAGCGCAGCGAGTATGGTTACAAGTAGTGCGTTCATGGTAACAAATATACTCAATGACCGTCACTTTTACAAATCCAACCCGTCCACGGAAACACTGGGTTTTGGTGGATAAGTTGGCTAAAACCGGAGTTTGTCCACGGAAATGGGCGTTTTTGGTGGACAAGTTGGGCAAAACCGGGGTTTGTCCACGGAAATGGGCGTTTTTGGTGGACAAGTTGGGCAAAACCGGGGTTTGTCCACGGAAACACGGGGTTTTGGTGGATGGGGGTAGCAAAAAAGCGGCACCTTGAACAAGGGCCGCTTTAATGTGCGCGAAATCAGAGTCGAACTGACACGTCCTTTCGGACACTACCTCCTGAGAGTAGCGCGTCTACCAATTCCGCCATCCGCGCATGATTTTTGGGACTGCAAATATACAACCTTTTTTTATTTCTGCAAAAAAAAGATTCCGGTCAAGCCCGGAATGACGCCGGAATCAGATATCTATCCACATGAAGGTGTCGGGCTCCCATGAAGGAGGACGGATGGTGAGGGAAGTGACGGAAACGCTAAGGAGGATGTCCAGGTCCGGGAGGTCCGGCAGGGACCAGTCAAAGCCCGATTCGTGAAGGTACGGGCCGAGGGAAAACGTACGTACGGCGGAGTCTTCCATCACTATGTCCAGAAGCAGCGGACTGTCTGCAAACTGCCGTGGGATGCGTGCGGTCCACACGCCCGAAGACTTGTCCGGCTCGAAGGAGTACTCTCCCTCTACAGGCACTCCGTCAAGTCCCATTCCGCAGACGCCCCCGCGTATACGCGTGCCGAAAGGCTTTCCCCACCCGGGAGGGCCCTCCACGGACACCCGCAGCGTGCAAAACTGTTTCTGCAGCCGGGCATGCACTATGGCAAGGTCTCCCGATGCCTCCAGCCGGCACCTGCAAAGGTACAGGGGAGGGGCTTCCTTTCCGGGGAGTATGCTGAAAATGCTCCCTGAAGGCCCGGAAAGAACCCCGCTCCATGCCGTGACTGTGACTCCTCCCCTTGGAACGGATACATGGATAAGAGTGTCTCCCGCTACCGGAACAGACTGCACTCCGTCACGGTCTTCCACCAGTACCACCGCCGGCTGGCCAAAGGTTCCGGAAAGATGTATGTCAAGGAGGCAGGGGCACTGGTCCCGGTTTTCTTTTACAAGTGTGCAAGAAAAGAAAGAGACGGCTGTGATTATGATAACCGGGACCAGGTGCCTTTTATCTGCCATATCTTGCAAAGGTATCGGCAATGAGTTCCTCCCTTTCGGGATACATCTGCGTGAGCGCTTTCTGAAGGCCGTCCACAGACTTGACTTCCGGCTTCAGGGCGCGAAATATCTCCTGGCGTGAAGTGCCCCTTTCGTACAGATAACCAAGTATTTCCGGGCGGAACCACATATAATCCGGGTACTGGGGCATGCCTCCGCCATAGCGGTCTTTGTATATGCTGGAGCCAAGGAAGAAAGCCCACATCTCTCCCACGGCGCAGTGGCCTGCGCCTTCCGAGTCCCCGTGGCCGTATGGAGTGTGGCGGTCGCGTATGTAGGATGAGATGATGTAGGTTATGAATGCCGTCCACCACGATGTGTCGCTGCTGCAGACGTTGGTGAAGTGGCTGGCGTGGGAGAGTTCGTGGACGGTGAACTCGTATATGTCTGCAAAACTCCCGCTGAGTTTTGTGCCGATGGTTATATCCGGCAGGAACATCTCAAGCACGGGGGCGAATTCCTGGGCATACTCCTTGATGAGCCGGTGGTCCAGCCCCGCCCCATGGTGCAACATGGGGGCCGAAGAGCACTCCAGGAACGGAATTATCCATATCCTGATGTCTCCGGGCGGGGGCGTTATCCCCAGATCGGCGGGTGTGCAGCGGGAGTAGTAGTCGTAAGCGGCGTTGTTTACGGCCGTCCGTCGCATGAGGGCGGCGTCGTCCGCCTCGGTGATGTTGTAGTCGATACCTCCGGGACCGCCCTGCCCCAGAGTGGAGACAGAGGCGGGAATAAGAATAAGGTTTATGCCAACGGAAAAGCCCTTGCTGTTCTGGAAGACAAGGCGGTAGCGGGGGTCCGAGGTAAAGGTTTTGTCCATACTGTAATAACCGTCCCGGTCTGTATGTGTCACGCAGATCTTTGTAAAGACATTGCACGCCACCATGACTCCGGACACGCCTACCGGCTTGCCTTCGCAGAACAGGGGATCGGTCATGGTAATGCGCCCCTGGGGTGCCTGAGGCTCCGCTTTTGTCTGAGGCAGAAGCATGTCCCCGTTCCCGGTAATCCGGTACGATTCCCTCTCCACCGCCTCCCAGTCTATCCCGTCCGCAGCGCGGGTGGCGGGGTCGTGCTCTGAGATGTAGCACTTCTGAAGCACCTGATGGACGATTCCCTCCGGGAAGGCGAAGTTCCTGTCCACCACGGCGTACTGCCAGGTAATGGCGCCGTCCTCCACTTCCGGGTCCCGGTACCAGTCACCTTCCTTGACGATGCGGTAGTCCATGGGGTGGTCTAGCAGGTACAGGCCGCTTTCCCGGAGGGCGTCCAGGTCTTCTCCCGTGCGTGGCAGGAACCTAACGTACAGGTCCGTAGGGTGGATGTCCGTGCGCTCCGACTTCACGGGGTAGAGGTTTCTCAGGGCCTTCTCAATGTTCTCTACTGCGTAAGGGTCCTCAAGTTTCTCTCCCAGTTCAATCATTCCGTGGCCGATTTCCCCGTACGGCGCCCTGGGGTCAGGCCCCTGGGGCAGGTCCTTCCCGCATGAGGCAAGGACCGCAAGTGTCAGTATGCAAAGTCTTTTCATGGTTCAAAAGTATTTCTTGGCGGCAAAGCTATGCAGAATTATCGGTGTACTTGAAAAATGATACGTTTATTTGTTAAAAAACCCATTCAGGCCATGCCAGAGGCCGATTTTTTTGCCTTCTTGAAACACATAATGCATCAAACTTCCTTGCGAAGAGGGCAGAAATCGGCCATCCACCCGTGCAGAAGGCACATTATCCGTTTCACTTTTTTGCGGATTTTTATTAACTTTGCGGGCTTTAAAGAGAAGATAATATGCAAGATATCCGCAACATAGCCATCATCGCCCACGTGGACCACGGCAAGACCACCCTCGTGGACCGCATGATCTACCAGGCAAACCTTGTCCGCAAGCCGGAAGACCTTGGCAACCTTATCCTGGACAACAACGACCTGGAACGCGAGCGCGGCATCACCATCCTTGCCAAGAACGTGTCGGTCACCTATAAGGGCGTCAAGATAAACATCATCGACACCCCCGGCCACTCCGACTTCGGCGGAGAGGTGGAGCGCGTCCTGAACATGGCGGACGGCGTCCTCCTTCTTGTGGATGCCTTTGAGGGCTGCATGCCCCAGACCCGTTTTGTCCTTAACAAGGCTATCGACATGGGAAAGAAACCCATCGTGGTCATCAACAAGGTGGACAAGCCCAACTGCCGTCCGGACGAGGTCCAGGAAGAGGTCTTCGAGCTCATGTTCAACCTGGGCGCCAGCGATGACCAGCTGGACTTCAAGACCGTCTACGGCAGCGCCAAGCAGGGCTGGATGTCCAGGGACTGGAAGCAGCCCACGCAGGATATCACCGTCCTTCTGGACACCATCCTGGAGGAAATTCCCGCCCCGGAAATCAAGGAGGGAACCCCTCAGATGCTGGTATCGTCCCTGGAGTACAGCCCGTACGTGGGCCGTATCGCCGTGGGCCGCATTACCCGCGGAACGCTCAGGACCGGCATGCCCGTCAGCCTTTGCAAGAGGTACGATATAATCGAAAAGAGCAAGATCAAGCAGCTTATGGTCTTCGAAGGCCTGGGCAAGGCCAATGTGGACCAGGTCCAGTGCGGCGACATCTGCGCCGTGGTGGGCATCGAGGGCTTTGAAATCGGCGACACCATTGCCGATTTTGAGACTCCGGAGGCCCTTCCTCCCATCGCCGTGGACGAGCCCACCATGAGCATGCTCTTCATGATCAACAACAGCCCCTTCTTCGGCAAGGACGGCAAGTTCGTGACCTCCCGCCACATCAAGGACCGCCTTGAGAAGGAGCTGGAAAAGAACCTCGCCCTCCGCGTCAAGCCCGGCATCAATGCCGACAGTTTCGTGGTCTACGGCCGTGGCGTCCTGCACCTTTCGGTGCTCATTGAGACCATGCGCCGCGAGGGCTTCGAACTCCAGGTAGGCCAGCCCAAGGTTCTGGACAAGACCATAAACGGCCAGAGGTGCGAACCCATCGAGGAACTTTCCATAGAGGTTCCGGAGCAGTTTGTGGGCGCGGCTATCGAGCTTTCCACCCGCCGCAAGGGCGCCCTGGTGCGCATGGAGCCCCGCGGAGACCGTACCCTCCTTGAGTTCGAGATCCCGACCCGCGGTCTCATGGGCCTCCGCTCCAACCTCCTCACCGCAACGCAGGGAGAGGCCGTGGTGGCGCATCGGTACAAAGATTACCAGCCGTACAAAGGCGACATAGAGATGCGTACAAACGGCTCCCTGGTGTCCCTGGAGACCGGTGAGGCTGTTGCCTACTCCATGAACAAGCTGCTGGACCGCGGCCGTTTCTTCGTGGAACCGGGAGAGGAAATCTACGGCGGCCAGGTGGTTGGAGAGCACACCCGCGACAGGGACCTCAACATCAACATCTGCAAGACCAAGAAGCTTACCAATGTCCGCGCCTCCGGGTCGGACGAGAAGGTAATCCTCCCTCCGGCCGTCAAGTTCTCCCTTGAAGAGGCTCTGGAATATATCCAGGACGATGAACTCGTGGAGATAACCCCGAATCACATGCGCATGCGCAAGATTCAGCTTGACCCCCTTGACAGAAAGAGAAATTCTGCTACGGAAGATTGATTTTCCGAAAATTATTCGTATCTTTGCACCCCTTAATCTGTTTTTGAGGCAATGAAAAGTATCATCATTCCTTTAGGCGGTTGGGCGGCAGGAGAGCGGACGTTCCGCTTTCGTGCTGATACAGAGTTCTTTCAAGCGTTTGACAACACAGAAATCCTGAGCGCGGACGTTGAAGCGGAAATCAGGGTGGTCAAGGACGGCGCAAAAGCAGAGGCAGAGCTTCACCTCGGCGGAACTGTTACCGTGCCGTGCGACCGCTGCCTGGAGCCGCTCCAGGTTCCCGTAGAGGAGAACCCTTCAGAGGAGTTCCAGACAGAACTCGTCAAAGAGGACTGGGACCTCAGCCAGGCGGTGTACGACTACGTTTGTCTTGCACTGCCCATGCAGAGGGTTCATCCTGAAGGGGAATGCAACCCGGACACGGTCCGGTTTCTGGGTCAAGATGGGCGCGTGGACGAGGAGGCTGCCCCGAGCAGCCCGTTCGCCGCTCTGAAAGGACTTTTTGACAGCAAATAAACAATTAAAAACTATAAACAATGGCACATCCGAAACACAAACTCTCCAAGCAGAGAAGAGACAAAAGGCGTACCCACGACTTCGCTCCGGTTCCCACTCTGAGCGTATGTCCCAACTGCGGCGCCACCGTTATGTATCACCGTGTATGCCCTGAGTGCGGCTACTATCGCGGTCGTCAGATCATCGAAAAGAGCGCAGAGTAATTGCTCTCTTTTGATGGCCTCATAGTTCAACGGATAGAACGGAAGTTTCCTAAACTTTAAATCGAGGTTCGATTCCTCGTGGGGCTACAAGAAAGAAGCACTGGCTTTCGCCGGTGCTTCTTTGTTTTTCTCCGGGTTTTGGACGAGGTCCTAATCATTATTAGCCATTCCGGAATCGAATTTAAATCAGGACCTTGATCCTGAAGCCTCGGGCGGTTGGTTCTTCCACGATAGCCTGGGCCTTGCTGCGGATACCTTCCAGGGCGGAGGGATCCTTGACGGGGGATTCCGATAATCCTTCCATCATGAAATCCAGGGCGGTGTCTCCGGTGAGTTCCGTATAGGTTATGCGGAAAGTCAGGGGACGGATGCTCCCAAGGTGCTCAAAGAGCATCTCCTTGATAATGGAGTACGCATTCTCCGCCTTCCCGGAGAGGTTGTACTTGAGGAAGAACTGATTGAGGCCGGTCCGAATCTGGAGATAGTCGAAATCTTCACCGTCAATCTCATAGACCAGTTTCTGGATGCGGTTCACAAACGCCTTGGTGGCGCTGTGCACGGGATGCCCGAAGACCTGCTCCGGGGTGCCGTCTTCGTAGATGATGCCCTCGTTCATAAAAAAGATGCGGGTGCTAACGTCGCGGGCAAAACGCATCTCGTGGGTAACAATAAGCATCGTCATTCCATCCTTTGCCAGTTGCCGCATAACGCTGAGGACCTCACCAACCATCGTGGGATCAAGGGCGGATGTGGGCTCGTCGAAAAGAATCACTTCCGGGTGCATCGCAAGTGCGCGGGCTATAGCCACACGCTGCTTCTGTCCACCGGAGAGGGAATCGGGGTAAACATCGGCCTTCTGGGCAAGGCCCACTTTCCGGAGGAGTTCCATGGCTTCTTCCCTGGCATTGTCCTCCGATAATTTGAGCAGTTGCACGGGGGCATAGGTAATGTTCTCCAACACCGTCATATGCTCAAAGAGGTTGAAGCTCTGGAAGACCATCCCCATTTTCTTGCGCATCTTATCCAGCCGATACCCCTTGGCCATTATGTTCTCGCCGTCTACCCAGATTTCTCCGGATGTGGGTGGCTCAAGCATGTTGATGGCCCGAAGGAGCGTGCTTTTCCCTGTCCCGGAAGGACCTATGATACTGATAACCTCTCCCTTCCGGATCTCGCAGTTAACATCCTTCAGGACGGTGATGACAGAACCGTCGGGATTCTTGAAAGTCTTACTTAAATGCTTGATGCTAATCATATTACTTCTTCTTCAGGAAAAGGTTCAACACTACCCGGATGAGCCAGGCAAGGACAAAGTAAAGGACGGTAATCACCAGCAGCGGAATCAGGGCGTCGAAGGTGCGGCTGCGGATAAGGTCGCTGGCGCGTGTGAGGTCCTGGATGGCTATGTAACCAACTATTGAGGTGCTCTTTAGGAGTGCCACGCATTCTCCGGCAAAGAGCGGAAGACCTTTCTTCAGGGCTTGCGGGAAGACGATTCCCGTAAATGTCCTGAGGGGCGTAAAGCCAAGGCTCAGGCCGGCCTCCGTCTGCCCCTTGGGGACTGAGGAAATGGAAGAGTTAAAGATGTTCCCGGAAGACCATGCAAAGCACAGGGCAAATGTGATAATCGCCACTACCGATCCGTCAAGGCCCGCATTCGCAAGGATGACGTAGAACATGATGAGAAGCAGAACCAGCGTAGGGATGCCCTGGATGAAGGCTCCATAAAGATTTGCTGTCTTCTGCACCCATTTCCGGCGGCTTCGGAGCATCGCGCAAATCCCGGCGCCGAGGAGCGTCCCGAAAAGGATTGCGAAGAGGGTGATCTTCAGGGTTTCCAGCAGTCCGTTTACGATGAGTCTCCACCTGCCTTCTTTTACAAGATTCATCTTCAGGCGCTCTCCAAGGCCGATATTTGAGGATCCTTCCCCGTTATATACAAAATAACCGGGATGGCACTGGTAGTAAGGAACGGTGAAATCCACGGACTTCTTGCGCTCCTCAGTTACAAACAGGCAGGCGCTCACGATGTCGCATTGGCCGGTGTTGAGGGCTATGATGGCCGATCCAAGTTCTAAGAACTGCATCTGGAAAGAGCGGCCGCTCCAAATGGCAAAGCGCTTCAGGATATCGGCATCCATGCCCATCCACTCTCCTCCTTCTCCCAGAAAGCAGGTGGGCTCAAGATTGACGGCTGTGACGCACCTCACGGGTTCATCATGGCGGGTGACCGTGCCGGGTGCAGGCATTTCGGGCTCAGGGGTTCCGCTGGTCCAGTGGGAGATGATGGCGTCGATGGTGCCATCGGCCTTGAAAGTGGAGATGAAAGTGTTCAGTTCCTCCCTGAGGGCGTCGTTGCCTTTCCTGATGGCAAACGCCACGTCAAAGTTTTCTTCGCCACGGAAAGCCAGCCGCATATTGAGCTTTTCCCGGGCCTCGGGGGTAATGGCAACCTCGTCACTCACAAAGACATCTGCAATTCCATGACGTACAGCCTGGATGCCATCCGCATCAAAATTCACCCGAAAAAGGGTGATGTCCTGGTAACTGGAGTACTTGTCGTCATAATAGTTTCCGGCCGATGTGGCGATTGTGAGCCCGTGGAGGTCTTCCTCGGACTTGAGGTCCAGCGTTTTCTTGCCACCGGAGCAGCTTTGCAGGACGGCAATGAACGCAAGGCCAGTTAGAAAATATAGAGTCCTTTTCATAGACATGGAATGATGGGGCTGGAAAAAAAGCCCTGATACACAATAAAAGCCAGGCTATTACTGCCTAGCTTTATTGTGTATGCAAGCAGAGTATTACTGGAGCTTGAAAACGACGGGGAAGGTGTACTTGACGGCCACGGGAATGCCGTTCTGGGCACCGCTTTCCCACTTGGGTGAGGAGGAGACTACGCGGACGGCTTCTGCATCCAGGAGCTCGTTTACACCGCGGAGAACCTTCACATCCTTGACTTCGCCTTCCTTGTTCACTGTGAACTGAAGGATAACTCTTCCTTCAAGTTTCTGGTCGATTGCATCCTGAGGATAGACAATCTGGGAACCTACCCATTTTGAGAACTCGCTGGCGTCGCCACCTGCGAATGCGGGTTTTGTCTCAACGGCTGCGAAAGGAACAGCGTAGTCCGGGTTTTTCTCCAGGGTCTCTGCAAGGGATTCCACTGCGCCTTCTGCGTCGATGGCGGAGAGTTTCTCGACGGCCTCGCGGACGTTGACCTCTTCCTCTGCCTCGATGGCGTCGATGGCCTCTTCAAGGGCCTTGGCCTTCTGGGCAGCTACTTCTTCTGCCTTTGCAGCTTCAGCTGCGGCTTTCTTGCTGTTGTTGGATTTGCAACCTACCACAAGGATGGCAACGGCTGCCATAAGTACATAAACTTTACGCATGATATAAAATGTTTAGTTGGTTTTTCCGGACCTAAAGTTAGAAAAAAAACGATTTGTTTACAAATAATTCCCAAGTATTCGCTATTTTTGTAAAGGTATGCGTAAAATACTGACTGTCATAGCGGTGTTTATCATGTCTGCGGGGATGGCCCTGGGACAGGATTCTTACGGCAGGTTGTCTTTCACCGTCAGCGGCACTGTTACGGACAGCCAGAGCGGGCGTCCGCTGGAATCTGTCCACGTTTCCATACCCGGCAGGCACCAGGCCACAGTGACAAATGCGGACGGCTATTTCGTCCTCAAAAGTGACAGGGAAATAGAACTGGTAGAGTTCTCCTTCCTTGGGTACAGGTCCCGGAGGCTCAAGGCCGAGGAGTCCATGGATGTGAAGCTTGGCAGGGAAAACCTGCTACTGGAAGAATCGTCCATAGTTTCAGGTGATCCTAAAGCAATTGTTGAAGCGGCCCTTGGCAGGGTCTGGGACACTTACTGCACCCATCCGGAACTCCTCAGGTGCTTCTACAGGGAAACTGTCCGTAAGCAAAACCGTTACATATATGTGGCCGAGTCCGTATCCAAGCTCTTCAAAGGCAAGTATTACGGCCATGTCGGTGCCGATGCCGCAGCTCTGGAGAAAAGCCGTGTGCTGGTTAGCCAGCGGGCCAGGGATACCCTGAGCATAAGGATGATGGGCGGTCCCACTCAGGCGATAACCCACGATATCGTCAAGAACGGGGATATAGTCTTCAATGCGGACGACATGCCCAGGTATATCTTCAAGATGGAAGCGCCGGCTTACATAGGCGACCGCCTTCAGTTTGTGATATCCATGATTCCGGCTGCAACTGCGGATTATGCGCTGTATGCCTGTACCTTATATATAGACAGGGAACTCCTTACCTTTACACGTGTGGAAGCATCACTTGATGTGAGCAACAAGGCAAAGGCCACAAGGATGCTCCTTGTTAAAAAGCCTTCAGGATTGCGTTTTTCGCCTGAAGAGGCAACCATAGTGATCAATTATCGCCTTGACGACGGGAAAACACGTCTGGAATATTTCCGTTCTACCATGCGTTTTACCTGTGACTGGAAAAAGCGCCTGTTCCGTACCCGGTATACAACCGTAAACGAGCTTGTAGTTACCGATGTCCTGCCGGAAGCCCAGCCCATACCGCGTAAAGACCGTTTCCGCAGTTCGGAATTCCTTGTAGACAAAGCTTCGGAATTCCTGGACCCCGATTTCTGGAATGACTATAACATCATTGAACCTTCAGAGAGCCTTGAGCATGCCATTGGCCGTCTGAGAAAAGGAAAGTAAAGAATATGAAAAGAATTGCAGTTGCTGTTTGCCTTCTGGTCTTGAGTGCTGTGGCTTTCTCAAAGCCCAAGTCTTATGTTTTGAATTCCCCCGAAGGTATCATTTCCGTAAGTGTTGAGGTTGGGGAAAAGATTACCTGGGGCGTCAGTAGTGCCTCTGATACAGTTATTTTGCCTTCACAGATAGGCCTTGAGCTTTCTGATGGCACTGTCTTTGGGAAAGCTTCCAAGGTATCAAAAACGAAACGCCTGTCGGTTAGTAAAAATGTTCCTGCATCTGTCTATAAAAGCTGTCTAGTCCCTGACCGTTATAATGCTCTGACTCTTTCTTTCAAGGGTTTTGACCTGGAGTTCCGTGCATATGACGAGGGCGCTGCTTACCGCATTGTTCCTAAGGTTAAGGGGGCCTTCTCTATCAAGCAGGAGACCGCTCAGTTTGTTTTCCCTTCCGGCAATTGCCGTGCCTGGATTCCCTATGTGAATTCAACGCCGGACAACCAGTTCTCGTCTTCTTTTGAGAGTCAGTATACAGAATCGCCTGTATCAGCCTGGAAGAATGGTCTCTTGGCTTTCCTTCCTGTGGCTGCTGAATCTTCCGGCAAGAAGGTTCTTATTACCGAATCCGGCCTTTACAATTATCCTGGCATGTATCTTACCGGTGAAGATAATATTTTAAAAGGTGTATTTGCCCCTTATCCCAAGACTCTTGTTCAGGGAGGGCACAACATGCTCGAGATGCTTGTTACCGAGAGGGAAGACTATATAGCAAAGTTTGACAAGGCTGAGCCTCTTCCCTGGAGGATAGTCCTTGTTGCCTCTGACGATAAGGATCTTCTTTCCTCTGATATGCCCTGGCTTCTTGCTGAAGAGCCCGACGATGACTACTCATGGGTACGTCCCGGAAAGGTGGCATGGGACTGGTGGAATGACTGGAATATCTACAATGTTCCTTTCAAGGCAGGTATCAATAATGAAACATATAAGTACTATATTGACTTCGCTTCAAGGCACGGTATCGAGTATGTTATTCTTGACGAAGGCTGGGCTGTAAATCTTCAGGCCGACCTTTTCCAGGTAGTCCCTGAAATAGACCTGGAAATGCTTGCGAAATATGCCGATTCCAGATGTGTTTCCCTTATCCTCTGGGCTGGTTATAAAGCCTTTGAAAAAGACATGGAAAAGGCCTGTCTGGAGTATGCTTCAATAGGCATTAAAGGTTTCAAAGTTGACTTTATGAACCGTGACGATCAACCTATGGTGGAATTCTATACCAAGGCTGCTCAGATGACTGCTAAATATGGCCTTCTTATTGATTTTCATGGTGCTTTCAAGCCAGCCGGCCTTCAGAGAACATATCCTAATGTTATTAATTTTGAAGGCGTTTACGGTCTTGAAAATATGAAGTGGGCACCTGAGTCTGTTGACCAGGTTACCTATGACGTAACAATACCTTTTATCCGTAATGTTGCCGGACCTATGGATTATACCCAGGGGGCTATGAACAATGCTGCAAAGGGAAGTTATCGTCCCGTGTATTCCCAGCCCATGAGCCAGGGTACAAGATGCCATCAGCTTGCAGAGTATACTGTGTTCTTTGCACCCCTTACCATGCTGTGTGATTCCCCGTCTAATTATATGTCTGAGCCTGAATCCCTATGTTTCATTTCTGAAATACCCACAGTGTGGGATTCCACATTCCCTCTTGCTGGAAAGATAGGTGAATATGTTGCAGTTTTGCGCCGGAGCGGCACAGATTGGTATATCGGTGTTCTCAATAACTGGGAAGAACGTACGATAGAGCTTAATCTTCATGAGTTTGGTCTTTGGTCCAAGTCTATGGAGATTTTTGAAGACGGTCCTAATGCCAATAAGGCAGGTAAGGATTATGTTCATCGTTTTGATACGGTGCCTGAGAATTCTATCGTTACTGTTCATATGGCATCTGGCGGCGGTTGGACGGCCCGTATACATTAATTTTCAAAAATAGTCGAAATATTTCTTTGCAAACGTTTGGATTTTTGTGCAAACGTTTGTATCTTTGCTGTCACTATATAGTGAACAACCACGTAATGGTAACAATTACCGACATCGCTGCATCGTTGGGAGTAACCCCTTCTACAGTGTCCCGCGCTCTTGCGGGAAGTTCCCGTGTGAAAGAATCCACTCGTCTTGCTATTGAGAAAAAGGCAGCTGAAATGGGCTATGAGCGCAACGTCGTTGCTTCTAATCTCCGTAAAGGACGCTCCAACATGGTTGGAATAATTGTTCCAAGGATTCACCGTGAGTTTTTCTCCAGAGTCATTGGTGGTGCGGAGAGTGTCCTGAATGAAGCCGGATTCAATGTTATCATATGCCAGACAATGGAAAGCCGCGATGCGGAGATCAAGGCTCTGAAGGCCCTCAGGAACTACCGTGTGGCAGCTATTTTCCTTTCCCATGCAATAGAATCCAGGGACAGTTCCCATGTAAGGGAAATTATCGGTACAGACATTCAGCTGGTCCAGTTCGACCGCGTTTTCCCAGACCTTCCTGGAGCTAAGATTTTGGGTGCCAATTGCGAAGGTGCATTTACCGCAACCAAACATTTAATTAGCCAGGGCTATAAACGCGTTGGAACCATCGCCGGGTACATGAGTTCCCAGGCTTTCGTAGAGCGCCTTGCCGGATACCGTCTTGCTCTTGAGAGTGCCGGAATTCCCTTTGATTCATCCATAGTATTTGAGAACTCAATTGTCCGTGAAACCGGCCGTGAAGCTTGTTTAAAGGCTATTGAGGCCGGTTGTGACGCCCTTTACTGCGCTGGTGCGTATTCCGCCCTTGGCGCCGTTGACGCCTTGAGGGAGAAGGGGATACGCATTCCGGAGGAATTCGGCCTGGTGGGAACTTCCAACGAGTCCTTCACCTCCCTTATGATCCCTTCCATGAGCACCCTGGGTCAGCACCCGTTCGAGATGGGGCAGGCCGCGGCCAACGCTTTCCTGGAAGGCCGCACCAATACGGAGGTCATTCCAATGGAACTTCATATAAGACAATCATCTAAACGTATTAAATAATGGCAAAAGTAGTTACCTTCGGCGAAGTGATGCTTCGCCTCTCCACTCCGGGATACCAGCGTTTCTCCCAGGCCCGTCAGTTTGACATCAATTTTGGCGGCGGTGAAGCCAACGTGGCCGTATCCCTCGCAAACTACGGCGTAGACGCACACTTCGTGACCCGCCTTCCCAAGAACGACATCGCAGCTATGTGCGCAGCGGAGCTCAGGGGCTTCGGTGTGGACCTTGACGGCGTTGTCTGGGGCGGAGACCGCGTAGGCATCTACTATCTTGAGACCGGCGCCGTCGCACGCGGCTCCAAGGTTGTTTACGACAGGGCCAACTCCGCTATCGCAGAGATCAAGCCCGGAATGGTAGACTGGCACAAAGTACTGGAAGGCGCCGACTGGTTCCACTGGACCGGCATCACTCCCGCCCTCTCACAGGGCGCTGCCGATGCCTGCCTCGAGGCCATCAAGGTTGCAAACGAGATGGGCGTAAAGGTCTCCTGCGACCTCAACTACCGCAAGAAACTCTGGAAGTACGGCAAGAGCGCTTCCGAGGTCATGCCCGCCCTGGTGGAAGGCTGCGACCTCATCCTTGGCAACGAGGAAGACGCTGAGAAGGAGTTCGGCATCAAGCCCGAGGGCTTCGACGCAGAGAAGACCGGCGGCGAGATTGACCAGGCCAGCTTCATCAGCGTTTGCCGCCAGCTCATGGCAAAGTTCCCCCGATGCAAGAAGGTTGCCGTAACCCTCCGCGGTTCCATCAATGCCAACCACAATACCTGGGGCGGCATTCTCTACGACGGCAAGACCCTCTGGCAGAGCCGCAGGTATGACATCACCCACATCGTAGACCGCGTAGGCGGTGGCGATTCCTTCATGGGCGGCCTCCTCTACGGCCTCATTTCCTATCCTACGGACCAGGAAGCCATTGAGTTTGCAGCAGCCGCATCGGCCCTCAAGCACACCATCCTTGGCGACTACAACCGTGTCACCGTAGAAGAAGTGGAAGCCCTTGTAAAGGGCGGCGGTTCCGGCAGAGTATCACGTTAAGCCTTTCCAGATATGTCAAAGTTCAATAAAATAGATACCATTAATATTATAAGGAATACCGGTATCGTTCCCGTGTTCTACAACAAGGATGTAGAGCTCACCAAGAAGGTTGTGAAGGCCTGCTACGACGGCGGCATCCGCGCCTTCGAGTTCACAAACCGCGGCGACGGCGCCCACATTGTCTTCAAGGAGCTCATCGCCTTCGTGCGTGCAGAATGCCCCGAGATGGCTCTTGGCGCAGGCACCATCCTGGATGCCCCCACCGCCGCCCTCTACCTCCAGCTGGGTGCCGATTTCCTGGTATCTCCCTGCTGCGTGGACGAGGTCATCACCATCGCCAACCGCCGCGGCATCCCTTACAGCCCCGGCTGCGGTACCGTTACGGAGATTGTCCACGCCCAGGAGCGCGGCTGTGACCTTGTAAAGGTATTCCCTGCAGGCACCGTTGGCGGTCCCGCCTTCGTGAAGAATATCCTTGCACCCCTTCCTTGGGCCCTTGTGATGTGCACAGGCGCTGTAGAACCCGAGGAAAACAACCTCAAGGCATGGGCAAAGAGCGGCGTTACCGCCGTGGGCATGGGCTCCAAGCTCTTCCCCAAGGAAGTAGTTGCCGCAGGAGACTGGAAAGCCATTTCCGAGCTCTGCCGCAAGTCCCTTGAATGGTTCCGTAAATAATTGCCGATGAGACTCCTCAAGCCCCTCGCAATCCTTGCAGCCCTTGTGGCGGCGCTATCCTGCGCCAAAAAGCAGGACCTTCCCTTCGATATGCCGGAGGTGAAACTTCCTGCTATCCCCTCATACACCGTAAGCCTCACCGATTTCAATGCGGTAGGGGACGGCGTCACGGACAACACGGAAGCTTTCCGCAGGGCTTTCGAGGCCCTGGAGAAAAGGGGCGGCGGAAAGCTCGTGGTCCCGGACGGCATCTGGCTCACCGGTCCCATCGGCCTTAAAAGCCATACGGAACTGCACCTTGCGGACAATGCCGTAATAGTGTTTTCCACCAACCAGGACCTGTATCCCATAATCGACACCAACTTCGAAGGCCTGGACGTAAGGCGCTGCCTCTCACCCCTTTATGCCGATGGTGAAACCGACATTGCCGTCACCGGAAAGGGCATCATCGACGGAAACGGCGCCGCATGGCGTGAACTCAAGCGCAGAAAGGTGGGGGACGATACCTGGAAGGCCATGACCAAAGGCCACGGAGTACTGTCGGAGGACGGAAGCGTATGGTACCCGGACGAAGGTTACCGCCGCGCCCGCCTCACCGCCGGAAGCCTCAACTACCAGGACCAGTCCCTCCCGGAGGACGAGATCAAGACCTTCCTCCGCCCGGTGATGGTGTCCCTCAAGAATTGCGAGAGGGTGCTTCTGCAGGAAGCCACCTTCCAGAATTCCGCCTGCTGGAACATTCATCCTCTGTGGTGCAAGGACGTGACCATCAGGAACATCACGGTCCGTAACCCCCACTACTCCACCAACGCCGACGGC
>JAEEGI010007294.1_pt1 | contig 24771 bp, 27 predicted proteins | sample 8958751 | NCBI WGS metagenome assembly JAEEGI01 (sample SAMN16246545, study PRJNA631951) | gut metagenome | biome: gut microbiome; feature: rumen; material: KS-attached | host: Bos | place: Iran: Karaj | collected 2018-10
ATCAAACCACAACAGTTTCTCCATCTGCTGCTCGTCGCCGCTGATTGTCTTTTACCTTTATTCTACATCAAACCACAACGTGTACTTAGTATTCTCTTGTTATACAAAGATTTACATTGCAACATACAAACACGAAGTGGTTGAAACAGATGTTTTACTTTGCAAAAGTACTAAAAAAATTCCAATTGCAATGGTTTTGGCCTACCTTTTTTTTCAATCGCTCCCCAAATATGAATGATGTTTGAATATTGTTTATCAGTAATTGAAAGAACGCTTACATGCCCTTTTTCTGGGATAAAACTCTTTACTCTTTTAATATGCACTTGAGCGCTTTCTAAAGAACCACAATACCTAATGTAAACACTGAATTGATGCATGGTAAAGCCATCTTTCTCCAAGTTTTTTCGAAACAAGGCAGCATCCTTTCGCTCCTTCTTGGTTAGTACTGGTAAGTCGAACATCACAATCAGCCACATAATATGATATGCATTTAGTCTTTCGAATGTCATGGTAATCTTGGCAAACATAATGAGTTTATCTCCTTTGAGAGACATTTTACCAAACTTGCGGTTGTCATTGACAATCCAACACTAAGCGGACGCTTAACCTTATCGCATAAAGTGTCAGCATAAAGAACGCTGATTAGCGCTGCTTTGGCATCCTTGGTTAGTTCTGTCTCGCAGCGCATAACTAAATCATACACCACTTCATCAACAAATGGCCTAAAAGGCTCCATCAGATCGTCAGCTAAAGGGAAAGCATTACTCCTGTTATGATGGTGTATGCCTATTGCGGGTAGTAGCCCTGATGACACCAACGCCCTGCATGTTGCGGCCCTCAAAATAGAATACCCGTAGTTTAGCAAGGCATTGATTCCCAGTGCTTCCCTGTCACGAATAAAACTATCACCAAACAGATGCTGGAAATATATTCGAGCCGCTACGCCCTCCCGATTGTCCGCGTCACCACTTTTAACGTTCGCATAGAAAGGTTTTAACACATTTCCCTCTTCACCAATACTATTCAGCAGTAATGCCTGATTCTTTATTTTAGCTTCAACTACCTGCTTCCACAGTTGTTTCTTAAGAACTTCGCCACAAGCAATCTGATTTCTCAGGGTTTCTCCTTGCAGGTTGTTGCTATTCATACTCTGCATCATGGCACTTGGCATCCCCTTGTTATTGCATATAACCACCTGCACTTCAGCCTCTGCCAATGCATTGAGCAAAGGCAGGGTTATATTCGTTTGTTGATTCTCTAGCAGAATAACTCCGACGTCTTCAATGGGCACAGAACGTTTTTCGTCAGGAGAATCTTTAAAGGCCAATACCAGCTGCTGATTTTTCAGCGAAAGAATCATTGGGCTGGAAAATACAAGAGTTCGCTTCAACATTCTGTTTTATCTTAACATTTCTATTTCACCAAGCACATTGATTTTGAAATCAACACCTTCAACCAGAGCATGGAAATCAGACAGAGACAGCATGATTTCTGACCTATATTCTTCGCCAGCCTTGTAGGCACCCGACTTTCGTTCTTTCTTCAATGTCGTGGCATCACGCGCATCTTGGTTATAACGCAGTACTATTCGTCCATCTTTTTGCATCACCGCCACAAAGTAGAATCTTCTTGCCAAATCTTCCTTGTCTTCAAGATTTATCTCTTCGTTGTCTGATTGCAAGAGGATGATCTGCGTACCAGTACGTACGGAACATCTGTATTTCAGCCCGTTTTTATTCTCGGGAGCAATGGGGTATTGTTTCGTTAAATCTGCACTCTTCTTGTAATAAGCAGCAGCATCAATCATATTTACGATTTCGTATGTCCGCTTCATCTTTCCTTTGACTTCGCCCTCATAAATCGCCATACAATAGTTTCCGTCCAACGTTACGTGGAACTGACGCTTGTATTCCTTTCTTGATTCGTCTCTGTGGGTGCGAATATGCAAGGGATTTGTAACGGTCGGGGTAAAGCATCTTACTTTCTTTATCTTGATGCCCTTCTCCCTATTCATAAAGATTTCTTCTTCCATCGCCTTTTTAAATCCCTTCTCGGCAATGGCCTGCTTTACTTTTTCCTTTACGGCATCGTCCACAATGTTTTCTACATCGCTTTCTTTCAGACTGCCCAGTAACTTGCGAACTACATACTTAATCTCGCCGTCGCGTTCGATGGCTCCATAATACGTATCGTTATGAAGGGAGCCGCGTGCGGAGTCGCCCATGGCAAGTTTACGGCCTTTGGCGGTCTGAACGTATTTACGGGCATGCTTAGGCATATTGTCGGGTGTGCTATGAACTACTAGCATTTCCTGAGCAATGGCCTTTATGTCTTCCGTAAAGGTAGCCCAAGGCTTGGGGAACGAAGGCTTTGCAGCCTTGGTTCTTTCATACTCCTCCAACTGCTGATAGTATCTTGCCGTGGCATTGTATTCGCCAGGCTCTATGCAGGCAATGGTGATAGCGTCAATGCAATGATGTACATGATTGTCGCGCGACTTCTTTTCATATTCATCCTGAATGCCCCACATCTTTCTGTATTCAGCGGTAGTGGCTCCCTTGATGACGCGCACGTTGCTCTTGTTCCGGTCGTCAGCCTTGTGGAACAAGGACTTCAGGTATAATCCTGCATATTTGCCGACGAGACCGATACCGGCTCCCTGCCGACGAGCAAAACCTTCGGGTACTTCTTCCATCTGGAAACGCTTGTATTTGCCGACCCAATACTCAAGTTCCAACTTCAGCAGATGGCGCTTCTGAATGAGACGGTCTTTTACGGCCTTGTCCATGCCCGAATGTGTCTTCACGCGGTCAGCATCCTTGCGCAGTTTCTCTATCTTCTTGCGCCATTCTTCAAGTCGTTCCATGATGGCTGCATGATTAGAGAGCTGGGTGGGCAATTTTGCCTTTTTCACGTCGCGGTTGAACTTGCTGGAGCAAAGCGTCATGTTCTCAAGCGTGCTGTCGCCGCCTACACTCCGCGGAACGGTATGCTCGATGTCGTAACTCGGATTAGGACCAACAAACTCGGTGATGCTTTCTATGGATTCGCCCGTGTAAAGGCAGATGCGACCCTGTTCTTCCCATAGCTGGAACTTGATGATATCGTCGTTCGTGGGAATAATGTCCTTTCCGCATTCCTGCTTGTAAAGCGTGCGGATGTCTTCGGCATATTTCTTGCGGCGCGTCTCTCTTTCCTTGTTCCATTGGGCTATGGCCTTGCGCTTGTTGGCATCGTTCAACTCACGGGCATACTCAATGTGGACTTCAGTATCGCTATCGATGGTGCCTTCACGCAACAACGTGTTGATGACCTTCCTCAGCTGATGAAGTGAGCGCATGGCCATGGGGTTGCGCACGGCATTTGTGCGTGGAGAGCCCAACTGATAGACGCCTTGCGAATTCTTCTTTGCGTCGGGATAGGTGTCAATCATGGAAGGATGGTATAGTTTCTCAGTTGCTCCCGGATTCAGGGGACACATATCCTTCAGGACATCCTTGATGCAGAAATCCAGCGTGCCCGTCATGGCAACGTCCTTTGAGTTGAAGTTGGTGATCAGCGACAACAGTTCGTTTGTGATAGCCTCGCCACGGCTCTTCCACACTTCCCCGCCAACAATGTCAGGCACATTGGCCATCAATACGGCGTGCGGATAAATCAAGCCCTGTTCCAGCCACGGAAGTATCTTCTTGACTGCCGCCAGACTGAGTGATGCAAAACTATGGGTGAGCCTGAGCTTTGAGAACTTCTCGGCTTCATCATCGCTCAGTTGAAGTTTGTCCTTACCCCATTGCTTCAGCTTTTCCTTGTCATCGAAACTATACAGTACATTCCAAACGTCGCTGACCATCTGCTCAGGAGTCTTACCATCAGAGAGGGTGTATCGCTCGGCAATCGCATTCTCGTAGTCATCGCCGAAGACGGAAATGAGGCTTGCTATGGTGGGACAGCCCGTGACGCCTTGCGACATTCTGTAGTTGAACTTATAGGGCTTGTCGCCATCATCCTTGATGTGCTGATATTTCCCCTTGCCCGCAATAGCCTTGGCTATGTCTTCAAAGTCGAATTGGGGCTTGCTCTTTCTGAAGAACATGGGCTTTGCCTTTTCAAACTCTTCTTGAGAGAGCGGACGGAGTTCAACATCCTGAGGGCCTTTAATCTTAACGTTGTTCAAAAACGACAGCATCCTGAAGAGTTCGAACGCAGGATGAGAGTCGGCCACACGGGCTTTCTTTGGCTCAAAGGTACACTTGCCCACGCCCTGCCGCTGGCTTTTCAGCGGGCGCTGGAAATACAAGGCTTGCTCTAATTTCGATATCTGCTCAGCAGAAAGATTCTGCCGCTTGCAAATGGCGTAGAACTCTTTTTTGTAATGTTCCTCGCGGTCGGTATAGCGTGTGCGTATTCTTTCCGTATTTCCTTTCTCCTTATATATTTTATAGAAGAAGTCACCGAGGTACTCGCATCCTGCATCTGCCATGCTCTTTGACAACGAGGAAATGCCTTCCTTGACCTTGCCTGTCTCGTCATCGTTTCCTTGCTCCAGGCGATTGCTCAGGAAGCCCCTTCTTTGAGCCAGATGATACATCGCCCTGCCAAGGATATAGCTGTCGGACTTTTCGTTTAAGTCTAACTGCTCGTGCAGACATCTATGACGGTAATAGTAGGGATTTTCATCAAAATTATCATTGGTGCGCTGCCATGATATGAACGCTTCGTCCATAGGATATTCTTTCTTCACATGCCACTGGTGGAGTGCTTCAGGAGAAAGATACGGGCACCAGCCGAACTCGATAAGCACTTTCAGGACTTCGATTTTCCTGAGCCTTCTGCGGAAATACTGCTTGCGGAGTGCACGATGGGCTGTACGGTCTGCTGCCTTTGAAGACTCAATACCCTTTTCCACCTTCACACCTTCCTGGAAGATGAGGCTGCCCTTGCTGACCAATGAGTATTTGCCGTTTTCTTGCTTGTCGACAACAGCCCAGCCAAGACTGTTTGTGCCTGTGTCTATACCTAGTATCCTCTTTTTCATAATCTTCAGGTTTTTAGTAATCGAGAGCCAAAATTACGAAAAAAGAATGATAGCAACAAATTTTAAGGCCAATACTTTTGCCTTTCCGCCACTTTTTACTAACTTTGCAACCAGTAAGATTTTCTACATCTTATCACAATAAGGCTATATGCCGAAGGATTTTATCCTATATGCCCTCTTCTGGAGGGCATTTTTTATTATTGACTTTTCTGAGAACTCGGGAAATTTATCATGCAGTTTATCGTGCAGTTTATAGTGCAGCTTATAGTGCAGCTTATAGTGCAATTTATCCTGCATTTTATCCTGCACTTTATCCTGCACTCCCTCGTAATCTGCATCTTCTTCGGGTTTGTGAGGTGACCCCGAAAAGTTGGACGGTTAATTAAACGTTAATTATTAATCTCTCTATAGTAGTGAGCTCGGTATTGTGCCGGGCTCATTCCTTTTAACCTTAGCTTTATTCTTTTATTATTATACCACACGATATATTTTTTCAGTTGTTGTTCAAAATCCTCTACAGAGTCAAACTGATTGATGTATAGCAATTCGTTCTTCATCAGGCCGAAGAAGTTCTCCATCATTGCATTATCCAGACAGTTTCCTTTTCTGGACATGCTTTGCACGATACCATGTTTTTTGAGCAGTTCTTGATACATCAGGTGTTGGTAGTGCCACCCCTGGTCAGAGTGCATTACAAGACCTTTTAGGTCTTTATGCTCCTTAAAGGCTTTCTTTAGCATCGTTGTCACCATCTGTAGATTCGGACTGCTTGATATACTGTAAGACATGATTTCTCCGTTGAACATGTCTAATATAGGTGAAAGATAAATCTTCTGATCCCTAATGGACACTTGCGTAACATCGGTGGTCCACTTCTGATTTGGCTTATCAGCCTTGAAGTCGCGCTCCAGTATGTTTGGAGCAATCTTACCCACTTGTCCTTTATATGAGTGATAGTGGCATTTCTTCCGTTTTGCCTTTAGCCCCATCTGACGCATCAGCTTCTGGACGGTCTTGTGATTGACCGTTTCCCCTTCGTTTCGCAATGCTGCGCATATTCTCCTATAGCCATAACGACCTTTGTTGTCCTCATATATGGCCTTTATGCGCTGTCTGAGACTGTCATAGCCGTCACTCTCATCAAGATGTGACAGGTGGTAATAGAATACAGAGCGAGCCATCTTAATCCTGTCCAGCATAAAGCTGAGAGGATGACCTTCCTGCCTTAGTTCCTCGATGGCTCTTGCCCAATCCCGCGTTGACGGGCTTTCCTCTCTTCGACTAAGGCTCTCACTTTTTTTAGCAGAGCAATCTCTGTCTTCAGTTCCTGGTTCTCCTTCTGGAGACGCTCCAACTCTGTGAGCGGTTTACTGTTCTTTCTTGGTCTGCCCATACCTGGTGATCTGCCTCGTTTCTTGACAATCTCTAATGCTGCTAAACCATTCTCTCGGTACAGCCTGAGCCATACTGATATTCGTGACGAACTAGCACCATACTTTAACGAAGCTGCATGCAAAGGTAAGTGATTTTCCTCAATATCAAGAACGATTTGTCTCTTAATTGCAAAATCGGCCTTGATAATCTTGCTCTTTCGTAAGCCTGACACACCATCACGCTGATACTTTGCCCATAGAACACGAAGCTGATTGTTATTAATACCATACTCTGTGCAGATAGAATGGATAGACCTGCCAGACTCCAACAGACGCATATATTTCAAAAGGTCTGCATAATCATGTTTCTTTTGTTTTCTTCCAGACATAATAAAACCCCGAAAGTATTTTGTCTAACTTTCGGGGTTCATATCATCCTGCGACTGTGCATTCTCCATCAGCATTTGCATCGTCTTAGGATCGCTGACCGCAAACGGTTGGATGCTATAAGGCTCTTCTTCCCCGAAGACCTGCTTATCCTGTTCACGTTGCAGGGTGACAGACTGTTGGAGGTCGGTGTCTATGATACAGACATCCTTCTTCCAATACGCCAGATAGTTAGCCAACAAAATACAGAGAGTGGACTTGCCCACACCGCCTTTCTGATTGGCAAAAACAATGATTTTGTTCTTATTAGATTTCATTACTTTACTATTTTGTTATTACTCACAAATGTTAGTTTACTATTCGTACAAAAGCATGGAGCAGCAGTTAAAACCGCTCCAGCTTTCTGCGTTCCTCCCTGGCAATGCTGTCAGCCTTTTGTTTTAGGACCTTTTCATAGCCTGAGACGGTGTTCTCAATACGGTTAATCTTGCCTCTGTCACACTCATCGTAAGCGTCTTCCAGATACTGTACTGCATTGGGCGCTACTCCCATAGCCTTGATGAAGCGGTACTTCATCTGCGTCTGCTGAAGTTCTATGATCTGCCTATGCTGCATGGTGGTGAGGTAGATAAATAACGAGAATATGAGCGTGAACAGGACATAGATAACCCAAATCCACAAGTGGCGTTTGTCGTGAATCCATCGAAACGCCTTGATGGGCCATTCCTTCGTAGCCCAGTATGGTTGCTCTGCCTTAAGCTTTTCAAGTAGCTTCCGATTCTCAACATAGTGTTCGTACCACTTATTCACGATTGCCCTGATCTCTCCTATTTTCTTTCTATGGTCAGCCAGGGTGATTACACTCTCTAAGACCTGTGGATTGGCACCGGCTTCCTCAATTCTGCTCAATCGGGTGTCGAGGCTGTCCACCTTCTCTCTTAACTTGTTCATGGCAGTCTTCTGCTCATTACCCTGCTCGATAATCTCAGCAAGCATGTCTTCAATTTTGTTTAATGTATCCATCTTCTATAAGTTTAAATTGTTAATACTATCGGCGTAAACCGCGACGTTTCTTGCGGCGTATTCCATATTCATCAATGTAATAGTCATCACCCAAGTCTTCACTATAAGTGCCACCTCCACCGCCACCATTGCCACAAGGAGAAACACTTGGGGCTGGCATTGCAGACACGACACTATTCGTGAACCCTACAGCGATATTGGTAAAGGTAGATGCTGCAGCATTAGCCACCCCAAGAGTAGCCGATGCCACTTCTGATGCGATATGAGTGGTATACTCCAATGAGTCATGTCTGCTTGACGCTTGCTGTTGACGTGTACCTATGCCAGAGCTGTGTTTCTGCTGGTGACTGGAGTAAGCGGATTCATACTCGTTGCTGTCGGTACGGCCTCCATTAGTACGCAGTCGGTGGTTCACCATCTGTGTATTCCTTGTCAGTTCTGCACTGATTTTACTGAAGCTGAACTTACGGTCAACCTTAGAACCATTGAAATGCAGACCATTCTTCTCGAAAGTAATGCCCTGAATGTCGGATGTGCTACCACGGCGGATAAGTTCCATACTGATGCCCTGTTTTCCTAATGCAGCCTTTAGTTCCTTCCAGTTCTTACATCGAGGAACAGCATCCACAAGTGCATCGTATATCTGATATTTCACGGCATCGGCACCACGAAGTCGTTCACGGTGAACGTGGTCTTTGCCCTGCGCCATGTGCAGCCCATACTTCTGAGTAAGTTCCTTGCATATCTTGGCACTGCGTATGCGGTCATTCTTGTCAGAAATAAGATGACCACTGTTGTCAATGCGGTTGAAAATAAGGTGACAATGAGGATGCTCACGGTCGAAGTGGCGCACAAGGATGTATTGTGTGTTCTGGATGTGCATACGCTGCATGTAGTCATCTGTCACCTTACGCATCAGATTGTCGTCAACCTTGCCAACATCTTCCTTTGAAAAGTCGAGTGAGATATGTCCCACCATGACCTTGACATCAGGGCGAAGTTGAGCCTGCAGACGGAAGGAGTTGATGATGGAATGCTTGTCCGTGGTCAGCACGCCTTTTGCAGCCAACAGTTTTGCATCCTTCTTCTCCTGAGTCACGTAGCGGACGGCTCCGCCAAAATTATTCCCTTTAGTTATTTTTGCCATCATGAAGAATCCGGTTTATGAGGTTACTGACTTGCATGGCATTTTCGTGATACATTTCTGCATCTTTATAGTAGCCATACTTGTTTGCCTGATGAGCCAGCTGGTTCATGTTATTGCCCATGCCCGCCAACTGACGGAAGATTTCCATCTGCTCAGGTGACAGTCGTTCGACAATCTTTCCCGTCAGGATCTTCTGACGCTGATACTCAGTCATAGACAATCCCGCTCGCCTGGCCTGTGCCTTCACCCAAAAGTAGTTCTTGGTATCAAGATGCACGGGGGGCAACGCATACTTCTTCTTCTCGGTTGCGGCCAGTTTCGGTCGTCCACCTTTATTCTTGTATTCATTCGTAGCCATACATCTTTTATTATATTTGCAAGTGAGACCAACGGGATGCAGAATGCCCACCATTGGCAGGGAGCAGGGGTTTTGAGTCACTCAAAACATAAACTTGCTCCCTACGGTAAAATGACTCTCCCTGCAACATGTCAGCGACAGCCGCTATATGCATCTTACAGCCATTGGAAAGGTCATCGATCAGTAAATCGGCTATGTCTATTTTTGCTTCGCGCTGCTTTGAGGTAGCCACTTGTTCAAGATAGTTGCAGACTTGGATATTCCAGCCCTTGGCATTGAGTTCACCAACCCGCTTGTGCCATTGGGTATATGCCTGACCATCAACATCGGTATCAGGAAACAAGATTACTTTACGTTCCTTGACGGCACTCATACGTTCATCTTGCAGGTTTCCTTTGGAGCCTGTAGCCATCCATAGAACATTGGGGAAGCAGAGAGAACAGACAACTGCCGACTTCTCGCTCTCAACAATGCCGATAACATTTTCAGCGTACGCAGGATAACGCAGCAAATGTTCACCGAACAGCGTTTTCTTGATAGTGTAGTCTGCCTGCAACTTGCCGCATCTTGACAGTTCCCTGAGAATACTCAATGGCGTAACTGACTTGTCACGATGTCCGTTAGCTGCGTAAGTCATCACCTTGCCCATTCGCACCACACCGTCCTTGTCAATATACCAGAAGATGACTTGCCCGCCTCTCGTAATTCCCAGATGGTATGCGTTGACTACGGCAACGAGCCTGTCAACATCGGCAACCAATGTTTTCAAGTAGGAGACTAAATCTGAGCGCAGATTCCTGTCAAGGCTTCGGGTGACATACTCTTTACAGATAGCGACAGGCATAACTGTCCGAGGATGGTGGTTGACGACTGTTGCTACTGGTTGAGTCCATTCAACATCGTCCTTGATATAGAACTTGTTGGTGTCTATACCATGCTGGCGACACATGTAGATGAAGGAAGCAATGCCCACCTTGTTATTAGTATGAAGTGCATTGGTGAACTTCCGGTGGTTTTCTGCTTCGCTGTACTTGCTGCTGAGTTTGCTAATGCTCTTGAACATGCTGCGCCCATCCTCACCAAGATTGGAGAGGGCAAAGGCTCCTTTTGTCCAGTCATCAAACGACTCAAACAAATTGATGCCTCGTGTGACAACCTCGTTCACCAAGGCTTGATAATCGTATCTATCCATTCTTCTGTTTTTTGTTTTCGAAACTCTGAATCAGTTTTGTAACACTCGACTTATCTTTGTAGCCAAGTTTCTTGGCAATCTCCTCGTAGGTATTGCCTTCCTCTTTCAGTTGTATGGCCCTCTGATACTTGGCTTCCCTGCTGGTATCTATCGGCACAAGGTTCTCAAACGGCACACGCTCGCCAGTTTCCTTGAATGTCAGATGCTCAGAGAAATGTAGTTTGAGGGACTCCGATTTGTATTCGGCAGACAGATAGTTTCCCTTGACACAGCACAGATGCTTGTAGGACACATCAGATATGTCGCTACGCAATTCAAGCACCAGACGCATCTTCGCCTCAAACGCCTGACTGCCAAGAAGGTTATGCTTCGATGGCATAAACATTTCTGTTCGCTTGCCACAATGATGCAGGAAAATGACCAGGCATTTGTGCTTGTTGGCAAGCTGGGAATAGCGCATCAGGAACTGGCGTACTTGGTTGCCCTCGTTCATACTGCCTATATAGAGGTCAGAGAAACAATCCACCACCACTAAATCGGCGGGATGAGCTGTCAGACGTTGGTCAAGTTCAGTCACCACATCCTCGCTGTCGAACATGAAGCGTAGTCCCGTCAACGACTGCGGAATGAGTTTCAGGTCTATGTTCTGACGTGCTATCAGGTAGGCGTTGGCAATCTCGTCATCCTCTGTAGAAACATAGATGGCACTGCGATGAACCACATTGAGTTTCATGCCAAGGAATGTCTTTAGTCCGGCAGATACAGACATTGACAGTTGACGCAGCAAAGCTGACTTGCCTGTGTCTGAGCTGCCTGCCAAGCAGACTAGCCCAGATTTCGGCAATAGCGGATTGAGCAGCGTTGGAATCTCACGGATGTTTCGGTTCAGAAGCATTTCTCCTGTAATTTCTTTCTCCATAGCCATTACTTATTACGATGGTTATACTTTGCCAACTTACCCGATTTGATGAGCAGGTTGACATCATTCTTAGAGTAGAGATTCTTGCGCCCGACTTTCTGGCTCTTCAGAATGCCGGACTTCTCAATCCGCCAAAGAGTAGGATACGCGATATGCAGCAGGTCGCATATCTCATCACGATCATAGAAGCCATCATCTTCTGGCTTCTCAACATTACTGCCGACGTTATTCTCGTTGAGACATCGGCTAACAGTTCTATAGATAATGTCCTCGAACTGTTCTTCGTTTAATACTACAATTTGATTCATTGAACTTATTGGAATTAAAATTATGCTGCAAAATTATCCCAATAAATTCAGAGAAATAAAAAGGGGAAACGAGACGCGTCCGCAACATATTGAACGACAATACATTGCGGACGCGACAGGGGAAATGGTTAGGGGAAAGTGAGGGGAATTAAATGGGGCTCCCCTTGTTCAAAAGATGCTAAAGCAGGAAGGCGAACTCTTTTTCCAGACCTTCGAAATCCTTCAATTTAGATGGCTTATATTCCTTGTTGTATTCACAGCCAACAATTTTGCAAAAATATTGATACCATTCACTGAATGTTTGTGGCTTTTTCGCCGACATCTTCTTGCTGTTGTAGATAAGTAATGCTATTTTTGCATACTCTATAACGCTCCTCTTTCTGGAATTATCCGTAAGGATTTCCTCCAATTTCTCGTAATTGTTGATATTTCCAGGTCCAATTCCCTTGAATGGAGCAATAAAGAAATTGGCAAATTCTAAAGGCAATTGGCGGGCCTTAATCTCTTTGTGCAGAGACTCTATCCTCTCCTTGAACTTATTGTCCATGTCAATAATGGTTGGTGTATCGCTAAGATTTTCCTCCAAAACATCTGCACTATGCAGAATCATCCGTTTTATCTCCTTCTTCTGTGCGTCATTAAACACTCTGCTATCGAAACTGTCTGTGAGGAAGTTAACGCAATAGATATACTCTAATCCTATACGGCATAAGAAATCGTTGTACCTTATTGCATTGTTAGGAGCGGTTATTCTGTATTTTACTAGCGGATCAAGATACTTTGTCCGAATTTTTACAATATCGCATAGCTCTGACATGTTGATGATATATTTCAAAAAATCATCGCCAATCTTATTGAGAATTACTTCAAGGTTTACGTAGTTGCTGTAATAGAGATTTCTGATTTCTTCATTTACCTTCTCAACATTTACATACATACTATTATGCACAACTCTTGTACATGTCTCTGAGTAACAGCTGTAGTATTTCCTAAACTCTTGCTCGATGGCTGATTTCTGCTCATCAGTCATATTCTGCAGCGCTTTATCTGAGGGGAGAACTGAAGGCATAAAGCCCATATTCTCTATAGTCAGTTTGACTTCCTTCAGGCTCGCTACAAATGCATCCCATAATGGTGTCCCTATTGTCATAATTTTATCCTTTACAAATTATTGTTAACTGTGAATTATTTGCAATATTTCCCACTTTTGTGGATTTGTATTTTCCTGTTCTATAATAAGGCGCAAAATTACTGCTTTTTCTTCGAATCCTGCTGAAATGGTTCAACAAATAGACGTTTTTAACACTTTAGCATAGCATAAAAATCACTATGAGTCTTTGTGAAATGTTTCAAAAAGACTCATGGCAATCTCTGGATTCTTAAATCTAATGAGATTATCTTCTGCAGAACGGTAGCCAAGAATATTTACACTGCCATACCAGATAGTGCTTTTTCAATGATGGCTGCACAAATTGAGAGTTTTGCATTGAAAATGACGGATATGCCCTGATACTGCAGTAGAGAGAAGCTCGGATGTGAGACTCTCTACGATCGTCTTTTCAGTAGATTGTCGTATAGAATCTGCTGAGCCTTGATTCTATATTGAAGGCTGTCATAATTTCTACTAGGAAATGCAATGACCGCAGTGGTATCTGAATTCTACATTCTGCAAGAGATTGGACATAATAGATGACGGTTGAATCGGTTAATGTCAGATTGGCACCACATTTCTGATTAAGCTGATATGGATTGGGAATTCCAGTTGCAGGATAGTCCTTCACAAAAAGAAATCCCTTATTAATCAGTTGTTGTATCACCTTCTGTTGATCGGGACAGGTAATCTCATTGATTACGAAGTCAACAGTACTCGTATAGGCAACTGAAAGAAATCATCTAACAGGCCGATATCGTACAAATCCAAGAAGTTATTTGTATCGTTGATTACATTCTCCATTATATTATACCAGCTCTAACTGTTCACGAACTACGTAGAATATCACATGCTAAGAACGATTTTTTTCCTTGACTAAAGCTAGGGCTTTGTCCGCATCTACTAAGATTTTTCTACCTACTTGCGTTATGGCATCATCAATTACTCCACTCTTTTTAATGCGGCTTGCTGTAGAAATACTACAACCAAACAACTGCGCGATTCCCTTGAAGCCAAAGACATAATGCTTCTTTTCTTCCTTAGAATTAACAGGAGGATCTTCTAATTGATTACACAAAACTGCTTTGATAAGATATATCAAATCTTTTCCATCCATTTTGCAGATAGGAGTATTAAGCATTTCTACCAACTTGAAATCTAACGGTTCCTCTTTCATATGATTTCTACAATTCGTGGTTTTACTTTTTGTTGCTTTTCCCATTTTGTGGCAGCTATAACATCTGCCACTTGTTGAGCAGAAATAGTGTCGTTTTGATAAGGCAAGCTCATCTCGTTGCCCACTTCATCATCACAACAATATTTATTAGGGATTGGTGAGATACTGACATAGTCTAACTCTTTGGCCATCTTGAGTAACCGCCTGGTTTCATCACAAACGACACCTACCCCAGCACACCAAAAAGCTTCGAGTATATTGACAACGTCATTAGAGAAGCCATAGACACAGAAGCTTAAATCCAAATACCAATGTCCGTCTGGAACAGGAAGATCCTCATCACCCCAACCTTCTCCTTTTTTTCTGGGGACAAGATGCACTCTTGCATAGATAACATCCATGTTGTGATAGTGGGTATTCTCCTTGTCCCATTTCAGAAAGTCTTGCTCGCTATCAAGATTAAGCCCTTCCGTCTCTCTTCCTTTGCTACTATGATTTCTAAAGACCTCCTCATCACTTTTCTTTTCAAAAGAACACTTGGATGTTGGCGTAATTTCGTCTTTGACACGATATGCTTCATAAGCCATGCGCCAGAATCGCATATAAGTCCGTAAGGTCATCTCCTTGCAAGACCATAGGGGGAGAGACTTAAAACCAGATACCACTTCTATCACATGTTCAGGATTGGCAAAGGTACGATATGTTGGGCAAATCCGGTTCAAATCAGCCCTTTTAATTCGTCCTTTACGTTTCGAATAGGGCAAATGCTCCTCAACATACGCATTGTAATCGTCAGGATGTTCACATATCTGGTCCACTAAAGCTGTCACATAAGCCTCAATCTTCTTTAGCGGTTTCGAGACATTGCCATAGACGGAATCTGGCTCCCGTTCCGCTCCTACATGATGAGCACTTCGTAAATCAATGAATCTCCAATGACGATTTGTGAGCACCAAATAATGGAAATCTTTATAATGGGCAGAGAAAATCTGATACCAGTAGTTACCATTTTTGTCTGCATCATCGTCACGAAATCGTTTCTGCGGTGCCTTTAGTTCTATCCATAGCCTGCGACATTCATCGTCACCCATAATTTCCAAACGCTGCATAGTTTTCTCAATTCTGAGCAACACTTCAAGTGAAGCATCGTCAACCACGACACCATTTAAATCACATACATCGTCAAGATAGATGATATCTCGTAGGTCATTGTATTTCAATACCGGCAAATTCTTCATACGTCAGATAATATTCTATACTCATTAGAGAAATCCAGTTCCATCAGGCAATTGATAAGAGAAGTACAAAACCTTACAAGAAGTCCATAATCGCCCCATCTTTCACCCGTTTTAGGGTTTGGCTCTGGCTCATAAGGAAGCAGTTCTTCTTTATGACTTTTCAAATATATCAAACCTTCAAAGACTCCATGTAGATAGTCTACCGATGCATTCTCAAATCCATGTTCTTTGGGCCTCCACAGATAATCATATAACGTCAATTCTCCTATTGGAACATGATCTGCCATCTCTGTCATATTGTGAGTGATATTTCCATGCCACATATCATCGGTCTCATAATCGAATTCTTTGATGCGGCTAATATCCGCATCCGGGAAATACTTCCTTACCTCTGCCAACGATTCTAACTCACGGGTACGTCCTTTTTCTCTAACATACACACCTGTTCCATGCTTAAGAATTGGTGTTTTTGATGTAATGTACAAATCTAAACTCATAGCAATATTATTTTATGAATGATCAATAATTCTTCATCCAAGTAGTATGCAAAAAATGGAAATGTTAATTCTTAAACTAAAAAAAATATTTCTTCCAGCTATTAACATTTGGTGATTTTACATACATAACTATGAAGTTAAACAAAACAAAGAAGAAAAATGAAGAAGAAACAAAGAAGTCCTATTCATGCTTACAAGCGCTTATTGGCTAATGACCACGACTGGGATTATGCATATCTCATTGCATTGGAGAAAAAGAAACTCCAGCGAATGCGAGAATGTATCAAGGAAGAGCATCATCTAGCGAACAATGAATTTGTGGTACGGGATATAGGCATCTGCATACGCCTCATTGACATCTTCATGGAAAATGATGCGGTATATAGCACATGGCTAGACCGTTCTTATTCGGGTATCCGATTGAGATTCCGCAAACTGGAAGATGGCAATTACGAGTTAGTGGATGATGATAGAAAGCCATTGGCTGACCTCCCCGTTTATGTAAACGTCAGAAATGAAAGGCGTTACTTTCGTAGCACTCCAATAAAAGATGCTTTATTAGAAAACAGACGAGATTGGTCTATTCACCTTAAAATCAGCCTTCGAAAACAAAAGGCACTGCATTTATACCATCTTATTAGAGAGTACAAACTTTTTGATTGGTGGGATTAGACTAAAATATAGATAACAAAAGAAACTTGCTTATGAAAACTGACTTTACAAATTTTAAAGGAATGTCGAAAGACCCCATCCTTGAGACAAATTTTGAAAATGAGCTTCTGATGAGCCAATTGATAAGTGAAATTCGCAAGAATCCTGATCACATATCTTTGACCATGACAGGAACAGGGCTAATGGAATTAATCAAGGCAGTCCAGCAAGTCATTTATGAAGAGATTAATGAAGAAAAAGCGAACCAGCAAGATTCTGACATCGAATTGATAACCAAGCAAGATGTAATTGATAAACTTCATGTTAGTTCAACTACTCTTTGGATATGGGAGAAGAGAAAATATCTGGTACCTGTAAAGATTGGCCGAAGGATATTCTATAAAAGACGGGATGTAAACAACTTAATGGGCGGGAAATAAGACAAAGGCTATCAACATTTGCCAACATAATGCTGTGTCCCATCTTTTTTAAAGATAAACTGTTATCCATAACACGAAATGCCCCTATTCATCAAAAAATCATAAAATAATTGCAGAAATTGGAGTTTTCTTTTGGAATTTTGAAAGAAAACTCTTATTTTTGCAGAAATTTCACAAATAAGCGAGTTATCTTTATGATTATCCAATTTTCTGTTGAGAATTTCCGCTCTATTATGGAGCCAGCCACCCTGTCGTTGGTAGCATCACCACTTAAAGATGCTCGCGTTGCGGCAGAGGATGTGATGTTCGACATTGACGGAATGGATGTCAGCCTCTTAAAGAGTGCTGTCATTTTAGGTGCCAACGCTTCAGGCAAGAGTAATGTTATAAAGGCTCTCGATTTCTTCAAGAGCTATATTATTGATTCCTTTAAGAATCTGCAAGCTGGGGAGGAGATTGGCGTTGAAGCGTTTAAACTGAATACAGATAGCGCCAAGGCACCCAGTTCTTTTGAGATGATATTCATTCTGGATGGGTACCAATATCGCTATGGCATGGATGTCAGCCGTGAGTCTGTGCATGGCGAATGGCTGTATAGGAAAGCCTGTCGTAAGAGAGCTAAGGAGGTGGAACTGTTTTACCGTGAAGGAGAGGAAATGAAAGTCCATACATCTTTCTCAATCGCTACTGACTTAGTGAACAGGAAGATGATTCGCAACAATGCCCTCCTGCTTTCTGCCGCAGCTCAGTTTAACGACCCTACTGCAGTTCAGATTATCAATTGGCTTGGGGAAACAACCATCCTTACATGCTCTGACGAAGAAAGGATGTGGAATATGGCCGTAAACCATCTTGACGATGTGGAGATGCGGTCGAGAATCGTGGAATTCTCCAAGTTTGCCGACTTGGGTATTGAGGATATAGAGAAAAGTGACAATCATATCCTTAGCCGACATCTGCAGTATGACACAAATGGAGCGGCAAAAGGTGAAACCAGCTTCCCATTCCTGAGCATGGAATCGGAAGGAACCATCAAGTACTTCTCCATGGCTTACCCTATCATCAAGGCTCTTGACAACGGATCGAGACTTGTCATTGATGAGTTCGACTCCAAACTGCATCCGGTTCTGACAAATCGGATTATCTCTCTGTTTAATTCTCGCGAAACCAATCCACGAAACGCTCAGTTGATACTAACGGCACACGACACCAACATCCTCAGTTCTGGTTTATTCCGTCGTGATCAAATCTGGTTCACCCAGAAAAATCGATTTGGAGCCACCTCACTCTATTCCTTGTCAGACTATAAAGTCAGAAGTGATGCTCCTTTCGAAAAGGATTATCTCAGTGGAAAATATGGAGCCACACCCATTATCGGTAATCTGGAGTCAGTATTAAGGAGGGCAGAGTGATGGCACGCAGACAAAACCCCAAGATTGAGCGTACACTCAAAAGGACAAGCAGCCTAAGGCTGGTTAAACAAACCTTCCTTATCGTCTGTGAAGGAGAGGTAACTGAACCAGAATACTTCAATTCCTTCCGACTGACATCTGCAAACGTGAAAGCTATTGGAAAGGGTATGAATACCATTTCGCTGGTTAAAGAGGCAATAGCCATTAGGGATATCGAGAAGAGAAGAAGTCGAAACTACGATCAATGTTGGGTCGTATTTGACAAGGATGATTTTTCTGACGGCGACTTCAATGCCGCTATACAGATGGCACAGACTAATGGTTTTCATGTGGCATATAGCAACCAAGCATTTGAATATTGGTTCCTGTTACATTTCAACCTATACCAAGGATCCATACACAGAAGCCGCTACGGTGAGATGCTTTCCCATCTGCTTGGCTTCAGATACGGTAAGACAAAAAGGGACTCCATGAAAGTCTTCAATGCCATTTACCCGAAAACTCGTTTTGCAATAGGAAATGCCCAAAAGGTACTGGAATCATTCGATGGAAGTAATCCTGCAAAAGAAGAGTCGTCAACCACCGTACATCAATTGGTTGAACAACTCCTACAGTTCATAGAGTAAAGATGAACTTACGGTTTTCCACATAGCCATCATTCCAGGTATCAACCATCGATTAAGTTTCACCCAGAATCGTGCAATACTTATTCTGGATTGTTCTGGGACGCTTGGTTCATGAACAGCAAACCCGCGTTCTTCAATATATTGGGCGCGAAGTTCTTTAACAGCATCACTGGTTTTTAATGTATCAATGCATTGTAGGTAGCAATCGAATAATATAGGATATAGATTCGAGAAATCGTCATAAATGTGTCTTGCCAAAAGCTCATGCTTGTCGTCAAGCCGTAATGGTTCTCCATTTAACAGACACTCCCTAAAGCGTTTTACATTGCTCCTCATATGGTGAAGGGTTACACGATATGAGATGTAAGACATACCAAGTGCTTCGGCCATATCCTTATCTGGAACTGCTTGATGCTCATTGAGAATGGTGAGGAGTGATCGGAGAAAAATAAAGCGTCCTCGCGGATAAAACACCTGCAACGCATAGGCTATCAGTTGGGAGACAATGTGAATCTTGATCTCTTCATCTGCCGATGAACTTTCAGTTGACAAAGATAACTTTTCACACTCTTTATCCACAAGAGGAATATGAGACTCCGCCTCTGACCTATTGTTAAGATAGTTACGGAACGTGTTCAACAACCAACTTTCAAAAGCCTCTTTTTTCTTGATGCGCTGAAATGCCTGATATGGTGTGGGGCCACTCTCACGAATGTAGATAAAAAAGTCATCTAACAAATCATCAAAATCGTCATACAGATTATGGCTATAGTCTTGAAATCTTTCATATAGTAGGTGCTTCAGGCGTTCGTGGAGCAAATAATACATAGCCTCGTCGTCACCTTTTAATATTATATCTACAAATTGGGGTATTGGTATGTCAGCATAGTTGACAATTTCCATTAAAGCGGTTTTCTTCATACAGCTAATAAAATACGCAGATTATCAATTGAATTTCATTGTTTCGCAATATTATTACGTTTTTGGCTAATAAAATCGACTAAAATGCAGAATAACTTCAGTCCATGCCTTTGAGATCATATTTGTTCTTTTCTAATCGCTTATCACACGGTTGACAGTTGAAAACACCTTAGAGATTTCTACTTGTCAACATGTCTTCTCGCTTCCATTGCTGCCTTAATCTTGTCACCTACTCTTTGGGCCTGCTCCGATATTCCAATGCGGATATAGCCCTCAAAGTTCTTCTGCGACTCATGACCTGTTATGCTGCGTAATTCCAAGTCTGACAGCACACCTAATTTATATAGGTTAGTGGTTCCACTCCTTCGTGCCGTATGTGAACATATCAGCTCATATTTGGCTCGCACGACTTCACCATGCTTATTCCGTTCCCAAAGAGGGGATCCGTTTCGTATCTTGGCCCACTTATCCAGTTTGTGAAACCATTTGCGTTCGTTTTCCGTAAACTTGATGCCATCCTTTTTCTTCTTCAAAAGCTTTTTATAAGTTTGTTCAGATCGTTTTTCCACGCCAGTCAACACCGTTACGTACTTCTCACAAAAAGAAGGTACCGTTTTCGACAACTCATAACCAATAACCTTAATCTTCAAATTCATTTTCTGGGCTGTAATATCCGGAAAGTTATAGTTATACTTTTCACAAAGTTCATAGACACGATCATCGAAAATAGGCACTTCGACCTTTTTCCCAGTTTTCTTCTGTGTCAATGTGATCAGCCCACTTTTATTATAGGTGATGAAGTTCTCCTCACGCAACTTACAATAGTCGCTATAACGCTGGCAACTGAAGTAACCAAGAAGGAAGATGTCACGTACTATCTCATTCTCGCCACTCAGTTCCATGTCGTACATGGCATCAATCTCTTCGTCAGTCAGGTATATCTCTGCTCGTTTGTCTATCTCTTTTATCGTTCTGTCTTTCCACACTCGTAGGGAAACAGCATTCTTGTTGTACCCTTCCATAGCTGCGAGATTACATAGCTTGCGAAAACAAGAAACCTTTTTATTGATAGTATTCGGCATATATCCTTGTTTCTGAAGATAAAGCGTGAATCTGTCAGCAAAAGGCTTGTCAATATATTCAAAAGAGATATCCTTTTTACAATACTCCTTTAGGTTCTCACCGAAAGCTTTCCACACGACAACTGTACCAGGGGAGTAGTCTGAGTTATCGCCATGACGGATGGAGCCATCAGAAATACCTGCAATGAAATAATCAAAGAAACCCAATACTGTTTCCCTCGATTTGGCAGTAACAACCTTGGCTGTTTGCTGGATTTCCTCTACTGTCCCATGGACAACCCGTGACAGGGCTTGTTCCAACACAGGCTTATCCTCCTTAGATTGCACTTTGTTTTCAGCATAAAGTACATCAATGGTTTTCATAACCTCTACTTGAAGATCATGAACGCGTACACCTTCGTCAGTTCTCTCGTATCGTTGCATAGCCGATAGACTCTTCTGGGCCTTCGTCCATTCCTTTACGTCAACCATGATACCAGTACTCACACAAAACAGGATTCCCTTGCGTCGAGTTCTGACATACAGGGGAGCTTTGCCATCATTTTTATTAGTTCTCAAAAAGAATTGCGACATAATATTGTGATTTTGATGGTGCAAAGATACATATTTTCCATGAAAGTTGTAGCCAATTTGTAGCCATTTTTTGAAAGTTAGCGAAATTTTAACTTTTGAGAACTTTTTGTCTCAATTCAGTAACTATCTGTATTTTAGTTTCTTACAATTTCCAAAGGTTTCTAACGATTTCATCTTCTTGAATCCAAGCCCATCCTGAAGCGCACAAGTCCCAATCGCAAGGTTGGGACTTTTTTTTGTATTTAACAAAAAAATAACGTTCGGTTAACCCTTTTTGCCATCGAAAGTAGTTATCTTTGCACCGTCAATTAATAAATAAGAGATATAAAATGATGAAAGCAACGGATAAACAATCGATTATTATTGCATGCGTATTCCTTAGTGTGCCATTCCTCAATATGCTTAGTAACCTCCAGTTTATGGGGTGGGGCTATATGGTAGGCAGCGCATTCTATGTAGCATTGTTGTTCACTATGGCAGTTGTCTTAATTAAGTATGCCACATCCAACGAGCAGATGCATTTTTCGACCGCATTGCTAAAGTGCGCCAGTAAATATTGGGCTTTCGCCTTTTCCTTCATGATGCTGATACTGGTGTTTATCAAATATGTTATTATGAGTTAGAAGCGAGAGGACCGGCATTCGTTGTGAATGTCGGTCCTCTTGTGGTTGGGGCTAAACCATCCTTAGAATGGTCCGTGGCCCATGCAGCTGGTGGTGCCCAGTGCCGTTGCTATCGCTGTAGCAATCGATGCTATCAACTGCACAATAAACTTCAATGTCTCCTTCTTACTCATAATGTTTCATGTTTCGCTCGGCTTTGCCGCTTGGCATCGCCAAGAATCTTTAATGTTTAATGAGTTGGGTTGGGGCTTACACTCTATTCCGCCCGCAAACAGCTTAACCTATGGACTCTTGGCAAAAATCACAAACTGCTGAAGTCGCAGATGGGTAGAGAGCATATCTACACAGAGGTATAAGATGTTTGAATTTGTTTAGATTTGCCTATACCCGAATGATCGTTTGCGTATAGGCGAATAATCGTTTGCGTATAGGCAAACGATAGATGAGTAGGCTCATTGTACCTGTTAAGCTTACTATTTGTACCTGCTTTCCTTAGGTTTTGTACCGCGAAACCTAAGTACTCGTTTTTTATTTCTTCTTCTTGGGCTTGGGGGCTGGAAGATGTTTGCAGGTTTCTTTGACCAGGGCGGATAGGTAGCCGTGATCGTCTACATCGGCGATGTAGAAGTAGGGCTTGGCACCGGGGTAGGGTGGGCGCATATCGATGGTGCGCAGCATCTCACGTACGGCATCGGTGGGCTTGAGATAAAAGTGGTCGTCGCAAATCAAACCGAATATCTTGCCATCGCAATAGATGCCGTAGTCGCCAAACATCTTCTTGGCTACAATCTCGCCCGCACCGCTACATTGGTCGGCGATATACTGTACAAAATCTGCATTACTTGCCATACGTTGTTTTTATTCTGGTAATGTGGTAAAACTCTTAACTGGCGATTTAAACCAATCGGCGTAACCGAATCGCAGGGTGCAGAGGCCCGAGAAGCTGTAATAGTAGGTGGTGTTGGGCTGCAGATTTTTAAGCGTAAGCACAAACTGGTTGCCTACTCTGGGGGCCGTAGTCAGGTTTATCAGGTTGTTTTTATCCTTACCGTAGTACACTGATGCCCACTGTTCGCTGTCAAATCCCTCGGCATCCATGACGCAGGTGATGGTGGCCGAAGTAGAGGTGATATCGGTGGGCTCGCCTGGCAGGATATGATTGGCGGGATCATCGGTTTTAAATACATGTTTCTCGCTCTCGGCTACCGTATAACCATTCTTGACGGCCCCAATCCAGCACTCGTAGCTGCGACCATAGGTGATGGCATCGAGCACTACCGACAGCTTATTGCCGTCCTTCTTCATTTCTTCATTCAGAACCCAGCTGTCGCCAACCCCTTGGTAAAACAGCTTGTACTCCAGTCCTGTCTCTATAAGATGCGTGGTGCCCGTCAACTCGGCGTAAATAAACTTGGCATCGATGTTGTCGATGGTCATCAGTCCGTCGCGATTGCCTGTGGTGAAACTCTTTACGGGACCCAGCTTACAAGCAAGCTGATCGCCGCAAAGCACGCTGGCGCAATAATAATACGTGGTGTTGGATTTCAGCTTGTCGAGAACAAGTTTCTGGCTGGAAACGCCTGCAGAAGCTTGTGCAAACAGCAATAAACCATTCTCAAAATCATCGTTGTTCAGCATGGTTTGTTTGTTGTCGAGCAGGTCTTTTTCAGTAGAATACAGCACGCCGTACATGACATTGTCGTATTGTGATGGTAAGGCTGATGTGTTGCTGAATTTAACGTCAACGTTTGCCTTGTCGTAGCTTACACCACTAACCTCTTCGGCACTTAATATCAACTCCATGGGCAGTGTAACGAAAGGCTGTGTTTCACCATAAAGGCGTTCGGCGCCAAACTCTAAAAATGTACGTGCGTAATACTGGGTGCCAGGAATAAGTCCAAAGGCAGTGGCTGCAAAGTGACTACCCTGCAAGTCGTCGACATAGCCCGACAGGCTGTTGTTGGCCTCGAAGCGTGGTGATGTTGAAAGCTCAACACCAAACTGCATGGGCATGCCGTTGGCATACGCCTGGGGCAGGTTGTCGGGATAATACTCGCCCGAAAGCGTGGCATAGGTCATACCGATGATTTCAACCGGGTTGGTAACGATATACTTGCCATCATGCTTCGGGCCATTGTCATCGCCCGAGCATGATACAGCCGTAAATCCATACATCAACACTGCGATAAGCCAAACACGACTCATCAGAACTGAAATGGTTTTTGTTGCAAAATTCATTGTTTTTGTTAATCTCTTTAATTCAAGTAATTCAATTGGCTGCAAAGATATAACAATATTTCGAATCAGCAAAACAAAAACGCTATTTCTTCAACTTTTTATCCAGATTCCTCTCTGGGATTACTTAAACAGGTACTGGGCGAACTGGTGGAGGGATTTGCGCCAGGGCTGCCATTCATGGTCGCCAGGGTAGGCGGCAAAGCGTACCTGGATGCCTGCATCCTGCATCTTTTTTACGATGTTGCGGGTGTGGCTGATGCGTGGGTCTTGCTCGCCGCAAGTGATGAATAACACATCCAGGTTCTTGTTAAAGCCCTGTACATCAGTCAGCATGCCTGGTACTTCTTTCTCCAAGTCGAAGTTTGAGGCGCCTTGGATGCCGCCGAACATGCCTGTTGAGA
>JAEEGI010007301.1_pt1 | contig 24764 bp, 22 predicted proteins | sample 8958751 | NCBI WGS metagenome assembly JAEEGI01 (sample SAMN16246545, study PRJNA631951) | gut metagenome | biome: gut microbiome; feature: rumen; material: KS-attached | host: Bos | place: Iran: Karaj | collected 2018-10
ACAGAGGCCAAGGCTGCAACAGGTACCGAAGCAGGCAACATGGAGTACTGGACCTGCGAGCGCGGCGGCAAGATCTGCTCAGATGCGGAAGGTACAACAGAGATCACTCTTGCAGATACTGTAATCGCCGCCCTTGGCCACGCCTGGGACGAAGGCAAGGTCACAACAGAACCAACCTGCACAGAGACAGGCGTGAAGACCTTTACCTGCACACGCTGCGGAGAGACCAGAACTGAGACGATCGAGGCTCTTGGCCATAACCTGACTGCAACGTCCGCAGTAGCAGCCACATGCACCGAGCCCGGCAACATCGAGTACTGGACATGCGAGAGATGCGACAAGATTTTCTCCGACGCAGAAGGAACGACCGAAATCACACTGGCAGACACCGTGATCCATGCAACCGGCCACGACTACGGCACACCGGTCTACACATGGTCCGAGGACAATTCAACCGTAGCTGCTGTTGCGATCTGCAGGAATAATCCGGGTCACATTGTGACAGAGGAGGTAAGCACCACCTACGAGGATGTAGTGGCTGCAACATGCGAGGGAGCCGGTTCGAGAGTATTCACCGCAACCTTTACGAAAGAGCAGTTCAGCACCCAGACCAGGACGGTGGCAACAGACCCGATCGGTCACGATTACGATAAGCCGACCTATGTTTGGTCAGATGATAGATCCACTGTGACCGCCACAGCGATCTGCAAGAACGATCAGACCCACATCCTGACAGAGACAGTCAATACAACAAAAGATACGACCCCCGCCACCTGTGAGGAAGACGGAAAGACAGTCTACACCGCAGAGTTCGAAAATGTTTTGTTCGAGACTCAGACGGAGACAGTGGTCATAGCTGCGACTGGTCACGATTATGAAAGCCCCTCCTATGAATGGGCTGAAGATTATTCGACAGTGACCGCCAGGGCGGTCTGCAAGAACGATAAGACCCACATCCTGACGGAGACTGTAGATACCACAAAAGACACAACTCCCGCTACCTGCGAGACAGCGGGACAGGTGATCTACACCGCAGAGTTCGAAAATGTTTTGTTCGAGACTCAGACGACTACGGTAACCACTCCTGCGATCGGTCACCTTTACGGTGATCCCACCTATGAATGGTCGGCTGACAAGTCGACATGCACTGCAACTGCGGTCTGCAGCAACGATCCGAGCCACATCCTGACAGAGACTGCAACGGCTACAAGTGTGACCACGACAGAAGCGACATGCGAGACCGAAGGACTCAGGACATTCACAGCAACCTTCGAAAACGACAAGTTTGCAACTCAGACTGCCACGGAAGTGATCCCTGCCAAGGGCCACACCCTCGTTGCAACGGCGGCTGTTGAGCCAACCTGTACGGAGGCAGGAAACTCTGCTTACTGGACCTGCAGCGTCTGCGGCAAGTATTTCTCGGATGCAGAAGGTGCACATGCGATCGCTGAAGGCAGCTGGGTGCTTCCCGCAAAGGGACACAGCCTGGTCAAGACCGACGCTCACCCGGCAACCTGCACGGAGCCCGGCAACAGCGCTTACTGGACCTGCAGTGCCTGCGGAGAGCACTTCTCAGATGAACTGGCCACAGCGATCATCGCTGAAGGCAACTGGATCATCCCGGCAGCCGGCCATATCTGGGACAACGGTGTGGTTACGACCGCGGCGACCTGCACAGCAGAAGGAGAGAAACTCTTCACCTGCACAGTCTGCGGAGCGACCAGGACTGAAGTCATAGCTAAACTGCCTCACACCATCAGAGAAGTGGCTGCAGTAGCACCTACGTGCACGCTGCCCGGCAACTCCACATACTATGTATGCGACAGCTGCGGACATTTCTTCTCAGATGCTGAGGGCACCACAGAGCTTGAGGAAGGCAGCTGGATCATCCCGGCCAACGGCCATACCTGGGGCGAGTGGGTAGTGATAACAGCACCCGACTGTGTCAACCAAGGAAGCGAACAGCGTACCTGCACGGTCTGCGGAGCCACAGAGAGCCAGAACCTGGATCCCAACGGACATACATGGGCTGATGAATACACCATCGATCAGGAGCCTGACTGCACCACGGACGGAAGCAAGTCCAAGCACTGCCTGTTCTGCGATCAGAGAACGGACGTCGTAGTGATACCGGCTCTTGGACACGACTGGGACACTGAGAATGTAGTGTTCAACTGGTCTGAGGACCTGAGCTCTGCCGAGGCAGTATTCACCTGCAAGAGGAATCACAGTCACGTGGAGACTCTCCAGGCAGCCGTAACGTCCGAGACAGCGGCAGGAATCATCACCTACACCGCAAGTGTAGTGTTCGAGAACGCCACTTACACCGATACCAAGACGGCCAACGCACACGAGGTCATCAGGATCTCAGGCAAGAACCGTTACGAGACATGTATCAAGATCGCTGATTACTTCATTGAGAGAAGCGGATCGGATAAGCTTCCGGCTGTAGTTCTCGCCACCGGCAAGGACTTCCCGGATGCCCTTACAGGAGCATATCTGGCTAACGTGAACAATGCACCCATCATGCTGATAGATGCATCGAGTTCAGCCAGGATCACAACATATATCAAGAACCACCTTGCCACAGACGGAACTGTTTACGTCCTGGGCGGAAAGGGAGCTGTAGATGACAGCTGGCTGGCCGATCTCAGCGGATACACTGTGAAGAGGATGGACGGCAAGAACAGGTTTGAGACGAACCTGTCCATTCTGGAGGAATCAGGTGCGAAGGGTGGAGACATCTTCGTCTGCACAGGATCAAACTACGCCGACTCACTGAGCGCATCGGGCATCAGGATGCCCATACTCATCGTCGGAGGTACTCTGAGCGATGAGCAGAAGCAGTATCTGGAAGGCGGCAGCTGGAACTTCCACCTGGTTGGAGGCACATCTGTTGTCACAGAAAGTGTGGAGAATGAACTCAAGGCTTACGGAACCATTGCAGACAGGACCTACGGCAAGGACAGATACCTTACGTCCAAGGCCATGGCTGAGAGATTCATAGGGGAGACACACGAGGCTGTGCTGGCTTACGGAGCCAACTTCCCCGACGGACTTTGCGGAGGCCCGCTGGCCTGCACCATGGGCGCACCCATAATCCTTTCAGGCTCAACTCCTGTTACGAATGCTGCAGGCATCCAGTACACCACCGGCATGAATATCACATCCGGCCTGGTAGTGGGCGGATCTGCGCTGATCGATGATCAGACTGTAAGGACCACCTTCAGCATGAGGGAGTCAGACGAGATCATGATCTACGAGCAGTAATCTGTTCACTTGTAAATAACGCACAACAAAAGCGGCTGCCCGCCTGGGCAGCCGCTTGCTGTTTTCGTACGAATCAAGAAATCAGATCTTCTCGATCTTGGCATCTACAGCATTCTTCTTTACGCTCTCGATGCCGTTCAGGCAGCTCTTCATGGCTTTGTAGCCTTCGCTTACGGCGATGATCTGGCCATTGGTAGCCTTAAGACGGAAGCGGATCTCACCAGCTTTATCCGTGTAGACCTCAAACTTGGGGTGCTTCTCAACAGCGTATCCCTCAACTGTCTGATCCTCTACGGGAGCAACAGGTGCGTTCTTCTGTACGCTGGCGATGCCATTTCTGCAGGATTTCTCTGATGCATATACTTCGGAAGTAGCGATTACTTCACCGTTGCCGGCCTTAAGATCGAATTTGACTCCGGTCTTCGTTTCTTTAATGACAAATTTACCCATCGGAAGGTCCTCCTTATAATTATTCTCTTTTTAGTATATTTCACAACAATCAAAAAAACAAGTTTTTTGTTGCACTTAAGCAAGCAGGAGCAAAAAATCTGCGCAGTTTTATGATATAATACATAATGAGGTAGTATAGCGCATGAGATTAACTATAATGATAGCTTTATATGCGGCAGCGATACTGGCGGCCGTGGGTGTTTTGTTCGGGCCTCTCAGAAGGGCTGTGGACCCGGAAAGGAAACATCCACTGAGGGTGGCGGTGCCCATTCTGATCGTGCTTATCATGGGTGCATTTCCTGTGATAGGGGCGGTCACTCCGGACGGACCACTGTGCTGGTTTTTCCAGAAGTGGGGCAACATATTCCTGGGCATTTTCATCTATTTCTTCGGCCCGCTCCTGATCCTGTCGCTGTGTCTTCTGATATACGGTTTAATATACAGGGCGAAGCGTCACGAGAGATGGAGGCCGGGGAGAACCATATCGGCCGCGGTACTGGCTGTATCTTTAATAGCCACAGCTGTGCTGAACGTCAGCGGCTGGAACACAGCTCACGATGTCAAGGTCACCGGCTACCAGCTGCCAAAGGAGATGCTGGGCCTGGATGAGCCCATGAGGATCGTGTTGATCTCTGACCTGCACATCGGCGTCAATTCCGGCACCGAACTCTACAGGGAGATGGTGGAGAAGGTCAATGAGCAGGATGCAGATCTGGTGGTGGTCACCGGAGACCTGATAACCAGCTCATACGGTGCCATGAGGCATCCGGAGGAGTATGCCGCCATATTCAGTGAGATAAGGTCCAGGTACGGAGCATACGCGGTTTACGGCAATCACGACGTGGACGAACCGCTTCTTGGCGGCTTCACCTACATCGAAAAGGAAAAGGCGCTGAGGAATCCTGCCATGGAGTCCTGGGTCAGGTCCTGCGGATGGCAGCTTCTGGAGGATGAGGTGACGGAGGTGCCGGGCATTGACGGGATGCTTCTTGCCGGAAGGCGGGACGAGTCGAAACCCGGTGACAGCATCGATGAAAGGCTGCCGCTGAAGGAATTGCTGCGAGACACGGACCCGGACAAGAAGGTCTTGCTCCTCCAGCATGAGCCCACGGATCTCAGGGAACTTGGGGAAGACGGAGTTGCACTGTCGCTGAGCGGACATACTCACGACGGGCAGATCTTCCCGGGAAATATATACTGCAGGATCTTCACCAGGCAGTCATACGGCATCAAGGACTGGGGCGACGCCAAGGCAATAGTCACCTCGGGAGTGGGATATTACGGTCCGCCGCTGAGAGTAGGGACCATAAGCGAGATAGTAGTGATCGATCTTAACTGATCGAACATTCAAGAGACAGGGAGAGTTTTTTTATGGAAGAAAACAAGATCAATCCGCGCAAGGAATGGAAGAGAAGCGCCAGGCAGGTGATCAAGACTCACTACATACTGCTGGTTTTGGTCTGCGCAGTTCTTTTGTACTACGGTACGGAGTTCGGATACGTGAGGGCCAATGCGCAGAACATGTATCAGATGATCACCACCCATGACATTCAGTTCGGACAGACGCTCTTAAAGGGTTTCGAAACCAGCTTAGACGAGCCTTCGGACGAAGTGCAGTCTGCTCAGGATGCGGTCCTGGAGTCGCTGATCAACAACGACGCCGAAGCCGGACGTGACAAGGCCGACGAGCAGATGCAGGAGTATGCCGACAGCAAGACCACCAATGAGATCACGGGCAGGAAGAACGGCATCTTCGCCGGAATCGCCAACACCATCTCGTCGGGCAGACTTTTCATGATACTGTACGACGGCTTCAATTCCATATTCAAGGATGGAAGGACAGCCTCGGTATTCGTCATCCTCCTGGACGTCATGTTCAGCGTGGCGGTCTGGGTTTTCCTTAAAAATCTGATCTCAGCCATCGCCAGGAGGATATACCTGGAGGCCAGGATGTATGAGCAGGTGCCGGTCGCCCATGTTTTGCACTTCAGGCTGGTCAAAAGATGGATCAGGGCTTCTCTCACCATGCTGACGGTATATGTGATGGAGACCTTGTGGTGGTACACCATAGTAGGCGGTGTCATCAAGCACTATTCCTACAGAATGGTACCCTTCATCGTAGCTGAGAATCCCGATATCAAGCCGCTGAAAGCCATCACCCTCTCCAGGAAGATGATGGACGGCCACAAGTGGGAATGCTTCAAACTCGACTTATCGTTCCTTCTCTGGAACATCCTGGGACTGGTGACCTTCGGAATCACCGACTTCCTGTGGACTGCACCCTACACCGTTGCCACGCTCAGCGAGTACTACGCTTACGTCCGCACTCAGGCCAAGGAGGCAGGCGTGGAAGGAACCGAGCGTCTCGATGACATTTATCTCTTCGAGAAGGCTGAGGAGCAGTTCCTGAGGAAGACCTATTCCGACGTTGAGGAGCAAAAGCACTTCATCGACGAGCACCGCGTGACTCTGGAGGGAAAGAAGGCCTTCTTTGCCAAGAACTTCGGCCTCTGGTTCGGTTCCACCGAAGAAAAGAAGATGTACGACGAAGTGGATACCCGCCGCCAGCAGATAGTGGAAGACCGTGCCGTGATCAAGGGCAAGATCTATCCGCAGAGACTGAACCCGCTGTGGCTGGAGAGCAACAACAACATCGTCAGGAATATCAGATACATCAGGACATACACCATCTGGTCCGTGATCCTCGTTTTCTTCGCATTCGCCTTTGTGGGCTGGTGCTGGGAGGTGGGCCTCCACGTGGTCACCGACGGTGTCTTCGTGAACCGCGGATTCTTCCACGGACCGTGGCTTCCCATTTACGGAGGAGGAGTGGCCATGATCGTGGTGCTTCTCGCCAGATGGAGATCAAATCCGCCGGCGGAGCTGGTGAGCATAGTGGTGCTCTGCGGATGTGTGGAGTATTTCACATCACTCTACCTGGAGGTCACCAAGGGCATGCGCTGGTGGGACTACACGGGATACTTCCTTAACCTGAACGGAAGGATCTGCGGCGAAGGTCTCCTGGTGTTCGCAGTGGGAGGAATGGCTGCGGTATACGTCCTGGTTCCCATACTGGATGCCATGTGGTCCAGACTTAACCGCAAAATAATCATCCCGGTCTGCATCGTGCTTTTAGTGGCGTTCGCAGTGGACTTCGTATATTCAACCAAGGTGCCCAATGTGGGCGACGGAATAACCGACTATGCAGCGTATACTGAGGTAGAGGACGCCGGTCCTTCGGCAGCCCTGCCGGGAAGCGCAGGCTGACATCACCAGGAAACCGGAGATCAAGGAAATGAAGAAATTTTTAATAGTATTGCTGACAGTGCTGCTCATCGCCGGATCTTTTGCGGGATGCGGCAAACAGCCGGAACCGGAGCCCGTTCCCGAACCGGAACCGGAGCCCGTGGAAGAACCCGATCCGGGACCGGACTATGATTTGATAATATCTGCCATGACCACGGAGGAAAAGGTGGCGCAGCTTCTGATGCCCGCCTTCAGGTCATATTCCTCCGACGGATACTCATATTCCAATGTGACCTCGCTGCCGGAGGATCTGGCCGGACTTCTCAGCCGCAGAGGCTTCGGAGGCATCATACTTTTCGCAGAGAATGCGGAGAGCACGGGGCAGATCACGAGGCTCATAGACCAGATGCAGACCGCCAACGCGGGAAGCAATAACCCCGGTCAGCTCCTCATGGGGGTGGACCAGGAGGGAGGCATGATCTACCGCCTGTCGACAGGAACGAAGTTTTCGGGCAACATGGGTCTGGCGGCCACGGGAAATCCGGAAAACGCCAGGACCGCAGGAGAGATCATCGGCAAGGAGCTGAAGGCTGTGGGCTTCAACTTCGACCTGGCACCGGTGCTGGACGTGAACAACAATCCGTCTAATCCGGTGATCAATCTCAGGTCGTTCTCAGATGACCCGGACACAGTGGCTGCCTTCGGAAAGGCCTTCATGGAGGGCCTTCATTCCGGCGGAGTGGCAGCTTCTCTCAAGCACTTCCCCGGTCACGGCAACACATCCACGGACAGCCATACAGGTTTCCCGAAGATAGACGGGACCTACGAGGAACTGGCTGCGGCAGAGCTCGTTCCCTTCCGCGCCTGTACAGATTCCGGGGCTGACGCCGTAATGACGGCTCACATCCAGTACCCGGGAATCGAGACCAATACATATACGTCCATATCGTCCGGCCAGCAGGTCTGCCTGCCTGCCACCCTGTCAAAGACCATCATAACCGATATTCTCAGAGGCAAGATGGGCTTCGGGGGAGTGGTGATCACGGACGCCATGAATATGGACGCCATAGCTGCAAACTTCAGCACCATGGACGCCGCGAAGCTGGCGCTCAACGCCGGAGTCGACCTGATCCTCATGCCGGTGAACGTCCAGGACAAGGGCGGCATCGACAGGCTGGAAACATACATCCGTGACGTGGCAGCCATGGTGGACGCAGGGACCATAGATCCCGCCATGGTGGATGCCGCTGTTAGGCGTGTTCTCACCATGAAGTACAACCTGGGCATCCTGGAACCCTATGACGGCACCGACATCGAGGCCAGGGTCAAGGCTGCCGAGGAACTGGTGGGCTGCGAGGCTCATCATCAGAAGGAATGGGAGATCGCAAAAGATACCCTTACCATAGTCAAGAATGAAGGCGGCACCCTGCCCATCAACAGGGAAGGGGACAGGACTGTCATCCTGGTGCCAAGAGACAGTCTGGTGGTATCTGCGAATTATGCCCGCACCTTGCTGGAACAGGACGGAAAGGTGCCTGCCGGATCAGTTTCGGTGGTATCCTATGACGGCGCTTACACCTGGGACATGGTGAACTCAGTCCGGGACGCCCACAACGTGATCATCGTCACCAGGACCTGGTCCGTGAGCACTCTGAATCCCGGGACGTCTGACGGCGTCACCTCCTACAACATCGACCAGGTCATAAAGGCCGCCCACCAGAACAACAGCAGGGTGATAGTGCTCAGCTGCTACCTGCCCTACGACGCTGCCAGATATCAGGCTGCAGACGCAATAGGCATCTGCTACGGATTCGGCACCATGTCGGAGGATCCAAGGGTGGTCGACCACAAAGTAGACATGACACCAAACATCCCGGCTGCCCTCTACATGTTCTTCGATGGGACGGACAATCCCACGGGCAAACTTCCCGTGAACATACCTGCCATGTACGCAGACGGAAGCTTTACGGGAGAGGTGCTCTATCCCAGAGGCTACGGCATCGGCTGGTCAGAATAACAGATATCAAGGACCCCCTGCACGGGGGTCTTTTGCGCTTCATGGGCCGGACGCAGGGCGGGGCGCAAAAAACTGATGACAGCATGATGAGCGTTAGTATATAATGTACTAAAATAGAAACAAAGGAGGTTAACCATGGGCTTGTTTGATAAGTTGGTCAGCGCAGTTCAGGAGGGAGATCTGAACAAGGCGATGGACTCGTTAAAGGATCTGGCGGAGGAAGCTACAGAGGGAGCTGCCAAGCTGGGTCAGGCAATAAAGGATAACATTCCGGAAGAAGTTCTCCAGTCCATCAAGGACGCTGCGGACGGTGACGCAAAGGAACCTGCTGCCCCGGCTACCGCCGGCGCCGCACCTCAGACCGCGACCTCCGGATCCGGACTTTCCTGGGGTGAGGAGATGCCCGCAGAGGAGAATCAGTACAACTACAACGGCACATACGAGGAATATTTCACAGAGATATTCAACTCGGAGTTCCCGGAGTATGTGGTGATGAAAGAATCCGTAAGAGACGGCAGAGCTCTGTGCTTCAGCTTTGCAAAAGACGGAAGGACAGCTCTCATCGTGGAGGTGATGTCAGAGAAGAGCAATGCTCAGAAACTGAGGAACACCGCCAGAAGAGAGGGCGTTCCCTATCTCAGGTACTACTATGATCACCATGGCTGGTGGAACACCAGGAAATATGTGACGGAGCGCACGAGAGCTGCTCTCAGATAGTACGGATCAAACTGTGAAAGAAACAGAAAGAGAACGCATTGCGCCTGCGGCGGTTCAGGCACGGGCTAAACAGCGCTTCGCAGGCAGCCGGCCCGTGTACGATCTGGTAAATCCAAGAATTTTCTTGGATTTAAGAACTTCTCTTTCTGTTTTTTATTGGAGGAAGAAATGTCAGTCATCCCGCTTCTAAGCCAGAGGGAGACCTGGGAAAAATTCCATGAATACAAGACCTCGCTGATCTCATCCTCGGAGTTTTCCAAGAAACTGAGGGCTTTCATCGATGAAGAGGCTTATCTTGAGGTCTGCGGCAGGATCGCGGCCGGAGGGACACTGAGTCTTCCCCGGAAATCAGTGATCAGCAAGCAGAGTTCCCGCAAGAAGCGGACGGTCTACACCTATCCTGAAGAGGAGAACATGGTGCTCAAACTCATCACCTATCTCCTACTCAGAAAGTACGACGGGGCGTTTACGGAGAACCTCTATTCCTTCCGCCCCGGTGTCACCGCCAAGGACGCTGTACGCAGACTGGTGTCCATCTACAACAGGGGAGACTGGTATGTCTACAAGGCGGACGTCTCCAACTACTTCAACTCCATTCCTGTGGCGAAGCTTCTTCCCATGCTGGAGGAGGTCCTCCGGGATGATCCGGAGATCCTCAGGTTCCTCTCAGGCCTTCTCACCGAAGAGCGGGTCATGGACGGCGACCGGATAATCGCGGAAGAGAAGGGCATAATGGCGGGAACGCCCATTGCGTCCTTCTACGCCAACCTGTATCTGAAGGATATGGATAAGTGGTTCGCGGAGAGAGACATCCCCTACGCCAGGTACTCCGACGACATCATATTTTTTGCGGAGACGGAAGAGAAGCGAGAGGAATTGGCGGAGTTCATAAAGAGTTTCCTTGGGGAGAGGGGACTTGCTATCAACCCGGACAAGGAAGAAAGGTCCTGCCCCGGAGAAGCCTTCACCTTCCTGGGCTTCAGAGTTTCCAGGGGAAAGGTGGACATCGCACCTGCTTCCGTGGTAAAACTTAAGAAGAAGATGCGGCGCAAGGTCAGGGCCCTGGCCAGGTGGAGCAAAAGAAACGGCATCGACCGGGACAAGGCTGCCAGGGCTTTTGCCAGGGTCTTTAAAGGGAAGCTTCTGGACGTTTCGGAGGAGAGAGACCTCAGCTGGAGCAAGTGGTTCTTCCCGGTGATAAACACTGACGAGAGTCTGAAGATAATTGACGCCTACGCTCAGGACTGCATGAGGTATCTGGCGTCCGGTGTCAGGACCAAGGCGCGGTTCAACGTGCGGTACGAGGACCTGAAGGAGCTGGGCTACGTCAGCCTGGTCCACGAGTACTACAGTTTCAAGAGAGAAGAAAATGAAGAAAAAGCTGATTAAAATCATATTGATCTTACTGATCTTAGCTCTCGCGGGAGGTGGACTTTATATGATCATTTTGGGCAATAAGTACAAGAACGGGACCCTTGAGTCGGTACGTTATTCTTTCGGCGGCGACATGCTGGGGAGCTACACGTCAGTGGAACTCAGACTGGCGGACGACGGCAAGGCCACTCTCGTCACCGAGAGCAAGTCCTATCATGCCGCGCGCATGGTGACCACCACCTACGAGGTTCCCGCCGAGGAACTGGAAAACGTCAAAGCCATGATGCTGGAGTACGGTCAGTACGCCGGCAGCAAAAGACCCAGGTCAAAGATCCAGGTCATGGACGGAGGCACCGACAGGCTGACTTTCGACTTCACGGACGGCTCTGACTTCAGTCTGAGTACCGATCTGAATCTCACCGGCAAACAAACCGAAGGCTTCTGGGCCATCCGCGACTATCTTTACTCCCTCGCCAAGGACAAAACACCCGTGTCCACAGAGATCGAGGAGCGCAGGCTTCAGGTATCCATAGACGGATACACGGAAATATTCAACATAAGGGACGGAGTGACCGACGAGGATCTGGCCATGCTTGGCGGCGAACATGAGGTCACGTCATACGGTGACAATGAAAAGATATTCTATCCCGAGAGGAAACTGGACGTTAGCGGCCTTAATGAAGCCGGCCCCGGCGGCGCGGGAACCCTGGCATACTATGAGCCCTGGGGCGACGTGGTGATATTCTACGGCGATTTCCAGCCGGCACCGGGCCTCTACGAGCTGGGCTCGCTGGATCACATCTATTCTTCCACCATAGATCTTCTCAAGGGAATGGAAGGGACATACAGCTTCTACGTTTACACCGAGTAAGGGATATGAATTAAAGAAACGGGGCGCGGATAGTTTTAGATCCGCACCCCGTTTTACTGTATAAAATTAGTTTTTTGATCATATACAGTAATGGAGCCTATTGATTACTGTATGATTTCTTTTTTTTGGATCTGTACAGTAACCCTGACGGGATAATTACTGCACAGATCGTGTTTTTTGCACCTGTACAGCAAAAGACGGGTTTTCACTACTGTATAAAATCAAAAAATGTTAATTGTACAGTAAATTGATCTGACACTACTGTCAAAGCCGCATCCACTGAACTGCTATCCGGTGATCTCCGTGTTGATGGTGACGTAGGACATGGTGGCGTCCATGATCGCCGCATAATCGTCCTGGTCCACAAGGGCGGGCTCAATGCGTTTATGCTTGTTGTCGGGGCGGCCATGGTGATATAATGCAGGTAGTTATCAAAGAGGAGGTTCATGATGGACATCAAAAAAGCGCTTTCGTACACGGCTATCGGTTTTTTGCTCACGCTCATAGAGTTCAATCTTACGCTGAACGGGGCCACAGTCAATGTGACGCCGGACTTCATAGGCTGGCTGCTTTTGTTCCTGGCCTTCGACAAATTCGGAGGATATATGGCTGGCAGGGACTATCTCAAATGGTGCTTCCTGGTTCTGGTGATAATCAAAGCCTGTGAATGGGTGATCTCGGTGTTCCACATCGGCATCGGAGTGCCGACGGTTATTGGTCTTATCATCAATCTTGCGGAGATGGTGATCATGTTCCTGTTCTTCGGCGTGCTGGAAAAGGTCACGAGAGACGTTTGCCCCGAAAAGGAATCCACCGTCAGGACCCTTAAGATCATCAATCTGGCTCTCATGCTGGGCATCGTAGTTCTGGGGATCCTTTTCGCCCTCACCGAAAGCATGGCTTTTGCGGCCCTTGTAATTCTGGTAGGGGTGGCAGCACTGGTGGCAGCCATCGTGACCGCAGTGGTGCTCTTCCAGATCCGCAAAACAGCTATGGCCGAACAGTGACGAGGGAGGCAAGGAGATGTATATCCTGCATGTGACATATAAGGTGAAGGCCGGACAGATGGACAACTGGCTGGCCAGACTTAAGGAGATAGATATCGTCAGGAAGTCCCTGGATGAACCGGGTGCGGTGCAGTACCGGTATTACCGTCCGCTGGAGGGCGGCAACGAACTGTTCCTTCTTGAAATGTGGGACAGCGTGGAGGCTCAGAAGGAGCACACCATGAGTCCGCACTTCAAAGAACTGGCCGCCGCCAAGGCGGAGTTCATCGAGGAGACCGTGATAGAGGATTTTGTGATCCCGGAAAGATAATTGAAAGGCTGGTCTCAGGATAAGCTATGTAATATTTGGCGAAGCCCGCGTTGAGCGGGCTTCGTTCTTTTTTATTCAGTTTCATCCACATAGTCTGAGATCAGCGCGCCCACGTTCCTGTTGGAACCCATGATCCAGAGGATGTCGTCTTTCTTGAGAAGCATGTTGGGATCCGGCATGAGGATGGGCAGACCGCCGGTCTGGAGACCCAGGATAGTGACTTTGAAACGCTCCTTGATGTTACACTGGCGGATGGGCTTGCCGCAGAAGGGCTCGTCGCCGCGGATCCTGATGGGGCTCACGGCCAGGGCGTTGGCGGTATCCTCGTAGCCCGTCTCCATGAACTCGTGGAGAGTCCTGAAGGGCCTGGGCTGATCTATGCCGTTGAGCATCACGAAGTTTCTGAGATCCTGGTCTTCTCCTACCATGTAGATCTTGCAGCCCTCGGTGATGACTGTGCCGGGCTCCGGGACCAGGATCTGTTTCCTCTTGTCGTTGTCTCTTTTGATCTTGACGGCGTAGACGTTGTAGTGGCTGCCCCAGTCGGTCTCCTTGAGGGTCTTGCCTACGATGCCCATGCGGCTTTCGGCTATGAAGGACATGATGCGGAGCCTGTTGTCCAGCCACTCCTCGTTGCTGCGGCCTCTGGCTTCCTCATTCTTGATGAGCTTCTCGTTGAAGTTCCTGAGGAAGGCTGTCTCCAGGTTAAGGTACCAGGTGGAGATGAAGTCAGTCTTGAAGAAAAGAGGTATGGCCACCAGTATCACCAGGACGAAGATAAGGGGATGGGCCCCGAAGAGGGTCCTCAGCGGTATCATGGCCAGCATGACCACCAGCGCCAGCTTGATGGCCGAAAGGGCTATGAGAGGAAGCCTGAAGGCGGATCTTTTGAGCCAGAGGGTGGTGAAGGATGTGCTTCGGAAATCTATGAGGGGCCTGAGAAATACTGCGATGACGCCGTAGATCAGGACGCAGGTCACTGCCTTGGCAGGAAGGTCGCCTGTGAGTTCCAGAAGGAAGGGATAGAGGTTTTTCACACCTACCAGGGTGACAACCGCCATGATCCCGCCGAAGATCAGGAACCGCAGGAAGTAGTTTTTGAGATAGTCCTGCCAGTCCGTGTCCTTCGAAGCATCATCGATGGAGTCGGAGGTCATGCGGCCCAGTTTATCCCTGAGGCCGGCAGGCAGCCTGCGGTCCAGGAAGCTGTAGACCCGCGGTGCGTTTTTGATGTATATGGGAGTGGTCAGGATGGTGGCCACGGAAACGGCTACGGCGATGGGGTAGAGGAAGGAGTCCAGCACGCCCAGGCTCACGCCGAGAGATGCGATGATGAAAGAGAACTCTCCGATCTGTGCGAAGCTGAAACCGCCTTTCACCGAGTTCTCCAGGGTCTGTCCCGAGATCAGCATGCCCAGGGTGCCGAAGATGGGCTGGCCGATGACGGTCACCAGGAAGATGACCAGTATGGGCAGCCAGTACTTCGTGATCATGGAGGGGTCCACCATCATTCCCACGGAAATGAAGAAGATGGCTCCGAACATGTCCTTGATGCCCCGGGTCAGGTGCTCGATCCTTTCCACGTGGATGGTGCCCGCCAGCAGGGACCCTGCCAGGAAGGCGCCCAGAGCTGTGCTGAAGCCCAGCCAGTTGGCGATGATCACCATGCCGAATAATATGCCCAGAGAAGTTACGATGAGCATCTCATCGTTCATGTATTTGACAGTCTTGTCCAGGAAGGTGGGGAGCAGGAAGATCCCCAGGATCAGCCAGAACACCAGATAGAGGATCATCAGGCCAAGGTGACCGGCCACTGCGGCGCCGGAAACGTTGCGGGACACTGAGATGGTGGAAAGTATCACCATGAAGAAGATGCCCACTATGTCCTCGATGACCAGAGTGGCCATGACGTTCTCTGCGAACTTGCCGCGTATGCCCATCTCGTCGTAGACCTTGAGGATGACCATGGTGGAACTCATGGCAAGCATTCCGCCCAGAACCACCGAGTCCATCTCGCTGAAGCCCAGTGCGTTTCCTGCCAGATAGCCCACGATCATCATGCCGATGACCTCCGAGAGGCAGGTGATGATGGCGGTGGAACCGGTCCGGGCCATTTTGTGCATGTCGAACTCCAGCCCCAGATGGAACATTATGAAGATGATCCCTATCTCAGACCAGGTGGATATGCTCTCCGCGTCGGAAATGGTGGAGAACCAGGGAAAATACGGGGATATCAAAAATCCCGCCAGTATGTAGCCCAGGACCAGCGGCTGTCTGATCTTTTTGAATACGATCGCTATGATCCCTGCCGTCAGCATTATGATGGCAAGGTCTGATATCAGTGCGGGTATGTGCATGGTGATCTCCTTACATCCCGGATTATATCAAATAACCCGCAGCCTGCGCAATGCGCCTGAGGCCCGCGGGCACAAAAAACAAAAGGCGGCAGCCTGCCGGCTGCCGCCCCTCATTCACCTAAGATCAGTCGATGATCTTCACCGCTGTGCCGTAGGCCAGGATCTCTGCTGCGCCCTGCATCACCATGGAGGAGCCGAATCTCACTCCGAGGATGGCATCCGCGCCCAGTTCCTCAGCCTCGTCCACCATGCGCTTGGTGGCGATCTGTCTGGCTTCGTTGAGCATCTCGGTGTATCCTACGATCTCACCGCCAACCAGAGTTTTCATGCCTGCCATGAAGTCTCTGCCTACATTTTTTGAGTGGACAACGGTTCCCTTTACAAGTCCCAGATATTCGACTTCATGTCCCGGAATCCTGTCAATACTTACTAGCTTCATCGTATTCTCCTCCTTCGATTTCGCGGATCCTCTGGATCAGCGCTATTACTGTACCTACTATTACGCTAACGGGGATCGCCTCGAGAAATATCAGCATCCCGATGGGGAGCGGATCCACGCTGTGTCCCCACATCATCGCCAGAGCCAGGCCTATCATGAACAGTATGAAGACAACTGCCGCGATTATGGCGCCGGTCCTGGTCTTTTTGACATCATATTTCTTGACGTTCATAAAGTGTGCACCCCCTCTTTCAAGTCTTGCCATTTCTTCGAGGTATCCTGATGCATTCAGGTCGGAAAGTTCGCCGCCCCCGGCTCTGACCATGGCGCATATGTCCTTGGCATGCTCCAGGTCTGACTGCCTTTTGCTGAGCACGTCCATCTGGACATTCATGCACTGTGTAAGGTCCAGTTCGCCGTCGGTCACCTTCCGGATGGTCTCGCAGGGGACTTCCAGCTGCCGGAGCAGCTTGATGCGCAGAAGCTTCTGTACATCGTTCATGGAGTATTCCCTGTATTTGTTCTCCGGGTCACGGTCAGGTTTGATCAGTCCCTGCTCCTCGTAGAACCGGATGTTTTTCTTGGTGATACCCACCAGTTCTTCGACCTGATTGATCTTCATTGAACACCTCCCGAAGAGGGCTTTCGCCTCCCTTCGATTACACTTTAAGGCTTCCACAAGGTGGAAGGTCAAGAGGTTTTTTGAAAATATTTCAAAAAATTGATTTTTACTTTTCCAGATCTGGATTTGTGTACCCTTCAGTGTTTATGAGATACACCACGGATCTTTCGTCCAGACCCATGTCCTCACGCAGATCCCGGAAGGCGGGGTCAGTGCATATGGTGTACAAAAGACCCGCCGTAACCGATCCGGATTCCCCGGACTCCACCGTTCTGTCATCGCCGGAGGGCTCCGCCAGCACCCTGGTACCGGTGACCGACACCTGGTCGGGACAGCTGAAGGCCCAGCCCGTCGCATCCCTTATGATGGGCCAGGTGATGGTGCAGGGCTCTCCGCAGTTCAGCCCGGCCATGATGGTCACGCCGTTTCCGGTTGCGGCGTGGGGGAGACCGTCCCCGGCCTTGATGGATTCATAGATGCAGGCGGCCTCATGGGGCTCAGCCACGGCCACCCTGGGCATATGGTCCCCGCAGAGATTTCTCAGGACGCCCAGCACGCCTCCTGCCATGGCGCCTACTCCCGCCTGGAGCAAAACATGGGTGGGCCTCTCATATCCCAGAGCCTTCATCTGCTCAAAAGATTCATACACCATGGTGGAATAGCCCTGGATGATCCAGGATGGAACCACCTCGTAGCCTTCCCAGGATGTGTCCTGGATCAGGAGCCAGCCCTTTTCTTTGGCCATGGTCTCCGCATATCTCACCGAGTCATCGTAGCCCAGTTCCAGTATCCTGACCTCGGCGTTTCCCGCATCCCGTATGGCCTGGGCGCGGACCTCCAGAGAACCTGCAGGCATGTAGACGTGGGCTCTGCAGCCCAGCATGCCGGCGGCCCAGGATACGCCTTTGCCGTGGTTGCCGTCGGTGGCGGTGACCAGATCAAGACTGCCTATGGCCTCCATGAGGAGGGGGTCTTTTCTGAGATCCTCGATGGTGAGGGCGGTAAAGTCCAGACCGAAACGATCGCAAACCGCCCTGAACACGGCGTATACTCCGCCCAGACCCTTGAAAGCCCTGAGACCGAATCTGTCCGACTCATCCTTGATCAGGACGGACCTGAGACCAAGGCGGGAGGCCAGAGACTTCAGCTCCACCAGGGGAGTGGCCTGATAACCGGGAATGGCGCGGTGAAGATGCCTGACGGGCTCCGTCTCCTCAGTGGAGAGGAAGAGGGGGATCTCGCCGGTAGGATCCGGGTGATTCTCTACGAAACGGATGTTTTTTATCTCTTTTTCTTCCAGCATGTCTGATTCTTTACATTTTTCCCGCCAAAGCGGGTCCGCACATATTACAATTTCATTATACACTAATTCGCAAAAACAGTACAACGACTGCTGTGTAATCCCTGCCCGGATATGATATAATATGAGGTCGGCAGATGTTTTGCGCCTGCCGGCAAAGATCAGATAGGTAAAGACATGCAGCAAGAAAACCGTAAAACCAGATCACTGATTCTTCTCAATCTGTCCATAGTGCTCTTCAGTTTCGCAGGGCTCTTCGGTAAGTGGATAGACCTGCCTTCCATGAGCCTGATATTCTACAGGGTGCTTTTTTCATCCATGGCCCTGGGACTGTTCATGCTTGTGACACGGATGCCCTTCAGGGTCGGCGGGATGCGGGACGCAGGGCTTCTGGTGCTGGGAGGGATACTCACCGCTGCCAACTGGGTCTCGGTGTTCAAGGCCATTCAGATCTCCACAGTGGGGATAGGGGTCATAACCTTCTCGACCTTTCCGCTCTTCGTCACATTCTTGGAGCCTCTGATACTGTACACGAAGCTCAGGATGAAAAACGTGATCATTGCGGTCATCATAATCATCGGAGTGCTGATCACCGTACCCGAACTTTCCATGGACAACAACATAGTCCGCGGGATACTGGTGGGAATGATCTCGCCCGTTGCCTACGCTCTTCTTTCCATAGTGAACAAGGGGCTGAGGGACAGACTGAACGGCACACAGATATCGTTTTATGAGCAGCTGGTGGTCCTGGTGCTTCTGGCGCCCTTCGCGCTGACCGCCGGGGTGCAGCCCACCATGAGGGACGTGGGGCTTCTGATCATCTTCGGAGTGGTCACCACAGCCGTGGCTCACACCGTATACATAAGCTGCCTCAAGGATGTTTCCGCCCAGTTTGCAGGGGTCTGCACCTCCATGGAAACGGTGTATTCCATCGTGTTCTCCATGATCCTTCTGGAAGAGATCCCGTATTTCAGAGAGGTCATCGGAGCGGCGGTGATCACTGCGGCAGTGATTTTCGCCCAGATATCCGAAGCAAAAGACTCGCGGTGACGGGTGGCATTTGAAACTGCAGGCCGTGTGTGATAGAATCAACAGAGAATCATTTCAGGAGGATCGTTCTGTGGATATTTATGAAAAAATCGATCTGCTTGACTGCCCCTACTGCGGCGGCCCCGGCGTGCTGGAAGAGGAGCACGGATGGATTTGGTACGTGGTCTGCGCGGACTGCGGAGCCGTAAGCGGGTACAGCGAGTACAAGAGACCCGAAGACAGGGAGAAGGCCGCGGAGAAGGCGGCGATGCTTTGGAACATGGGCAAGGTCAAGAATCCCAAGCCCGGTGATTGACATGTAAATCGTGCCCGTATGTTGTGCATGCGGGTTTTTTGATACACAGGAGGAAACATGAAGATATACATAGCAGCTCCTCTGTTCAACGAGGCAGAGAGAACTTTCAACGAAAAGGTGGACGCGGTACTGATGGAGTGCGGTCATGAGACATTCCTGCCCCAGAAGGCAGGGGGAGTGGTGTCGGAGCTTCCGGACATCATCGAGGGCATGCCCAAGCGTAAGTACCTGTTCAAGCTGGACTGTCAGCATCTGGACTGGTGCGACACGGTGCTTTTCATCTACGACGGCCGCGTGCCCGATGAGGGAGCCTGCTTCGAACTGGGCTACTGCTTCGCAAAAGGCAAGAGGTGCATAGGATACAAGACGGACGCCCGGTCTTTCATCGATGGCTTCGATAACGTGATGCTCCACGGAGCGCCGGAGATCGTGCTCCACAATGAAGAGGAACTCAGGGAGTTCTTCAGAAACAACAGATGACGGGAGGCGCGAAATGGATAAAGTTATCATAGTCTGCCCCTGCTGCGGGTATAAGCTGGAGCAGGGACCCAAGTTCTGCCCGGAATGCGGATCACCGCTTAAGGACGCTGCCGTGGCCGGAGAGGGGAGCACCGCTGACGTTCCTCCTGAACCGGTCAAGGTGGAAGGACCGGCCCTCGGATTGTTCCGCGGACTGATGACTCCGGATGGCGGACCCCAGCCTGAGCCTCAGCCCCAGCCCGATTTCCCCAAGGGACCCGACGACAGCGGACTCAAGATGATAGTGGACTACTGCCGTAAGACCCTGGCAACAGCGGTGGGCGACGGACACGATGAGACGGTTCTGTATCTGGACGAGAAGACCGGGCAGTATCAGATCCACCGCTACGTAATGAATCCGGGTGAGCATGGTGAGCGCCATGTGGGATTCTCAGCGTCATCTGATGCGTACGATGCAGTCATGAAGCACATAAAAAAGGCTAGACTTGCCTCCTATGAGGGTAAGCGGGCGGATGCCCTCTGCGGCGGCGAGGTGGTGGTCAAGTTCCTGAAGGACGATAAGATGATCAGAATCTCCACATCCAACGTGCCCTACGAGCACCACAGCGACCTGGATGAGACGGGAAGGATCCTGAGCTCATACATCGATAAGGAAAAAGAACTGCACTAGGTTTTTTGTGGCCGTTCGGGGCGGAATGTAAACTGCCGTGTTACATTTTGCACGGGAGAATTTCTTGATGAGCCCCGCGCCGGATGGGTATAATCAGGCCGTAAAAAGGAGGTGGGCGTAATGAACGACCTTGGAAATAAGATAGCCCGCAAGAGAAAAGACATCGGGCTTACGCAGATAGAATTTGCAGAAAAACTTAACGTGACCAGACAGACCGTCAGCCGCTGGGAGGCGGGGACGGTGATGCCGGACATCGACAAGATCTCGGACATCGCAGAGATCCTGGAGGTAAGCTGTGATTACCTGCTCAGGGATGACGTGACCGATGAAAAGGACACGACCCCGAAGGGAGTCAGCAGGATACTGGCCGCCCTCAAGGGCAAGAGAGTCAAACTGAATTTCTTCGACGATGAGAACGACATGGATCTGTACAACAAGGAGTGCGTGATCGAGGATTTCGAAGGAAACTGGATGAGGATCTCCTTTGAGAACAAAAAAGGTTCCGCCGAGAAGCTGATCCCCGTGTCGTCGGTGCTCTCTTTTGAAGAAGTGAAGGAGGACTGACATGAACACTATGGGAATAATCGGATTCATCTTCGGCATATTCGGGCTCATGGCATATTGCAGCATGGGGCCGCTGAAGAGAAGGATAGAGGTCCTGGAATCAGCTCTTTCAAAGATGGAGGGAACCGCCTTCCATGAGAACAGAGAGTCCCTCTTCAGGGTCGCACAGGACTGCATCGGATGTAAGGTCAAAATTGAGCTTAAGGAAGATCACGAAGATTTAGACATAGGGATGTACGGCAACTCGAAGCACGGGTGCAATATCATCCTGGATGCCGACAGAGACTGGATGGCTGTGGAAGTGGACGGTCCCAAGGGCAGCAAGACCAAGCTGATCCGCATGGAGTCCATCAGGAATATTACAAAAGAATGATTTAATCTGTTTTTAATCTTTCCTAAAAGATTTATTCATTTATTAATACTAGAATCAGAATTGTCAAAAGGAAATGACCGGGCAGTGTCCCGGCCGAGGTATTAACAAATAGATAGATTTTTTAGAAAGAGGTAGGAACATGGATACTTTCGAAAAGGTAGAGAGATTAGTAGAAAAAGCCAACGTATCATATGAGGATGCCAAGGCGGCTCTGGAGGAAGCCAAGGGCGACCTTCTGGATGCCATGATCATCCTGGAGAAGCGCGGCAAGGTGCAGGGCCCCGAGAAGTCGGAATACGTTTCAGGCCCCGAGCAGAAGTCGGAGTACAAGGACGTGTCCGAGGCAGTGAAGGAGAGCAGCAAGACCGAGAAGGGAGCAGCCTTCAAGGGAGTGGGCGGATTCTTCAGAAGAGCCTTCAGATATCTGGTGGACAACTCCCTGAAGCTGTCAAGGAACGGCTCGCTTTTGGTCAACATCCCGCTGTGGGCTGCAGCTCTCATCATCCTGTTCACATGGGAATTCATATGGATCGCCATCGTGATCTCCCTGTTCTTCGGCTTCAGATATGCCATTGAGGGCAAGGACGATTCCGGCACAGTGAACAAGGTGCTGAATCAGGCATCGAACATTGCGGACGACGTGAAGGAGAACTTCGCAAAGAAGACCGAAGATACTGATAATAACTGATATTTTGTACAGCAAGAGGTAAAAACATGGAAGCATGTATTCTGTTAGTTGAAGATGAAGAGAAGCTGGCGAGGTTCGTCGAGCTGGAGCTCCTCCACGAGGGCTACAAGGTGGATAAGGCCATGGACGGCCGCACCGCCCTGGACATGGCCCTGGAAAAGGATTACAGTCTGATACTGCTGGACATCATGCTTCCTGAACTCAGCGGCATGGAGGTCCTCCGCAGGCTGCTGAAGGTCAAGGATACTCCGGTGATCCTGCTGACGGCAAGGGACGCCGTCATGGACAAGGTGTCCGGGCTGGACGCCGGAGCCATAGACTACATCACCAAGCCCTTCGCCATCGAGGAGCTTCTGGCGAGGATCCGGGTGGCTCTCAAACGCTACGATTCCGCTGCGCTTAAAAGTGCAAAAGATCCCGCCGCAGCCACGGACGCCTCCGGCGCCCCGGCGGAAGAGGGGGTCCTCAGGTGGAAGGAACTGGAGCTCAGCGTCCCGAAACATTCCGTAACATATGCGGGGCACAGCATAGACCTGACCAACAGAGAATTCATGATGCTCCAGATCCTTCTGGAGAACATGGACATAGTTCTCTCCAGAGACACCCTCCTTGAAAAGGTCTGCGGCTACGAATATCTGGGAGAGACCAACGTCATCGACGTGTACGTCCGGTACATCAGAGCCAAGATCGATGAGGTCTTCGACGTGCACATGATCCAGACAGTAAGAGGCGTGGGATACGTCATCAAATCCAACTGATGAGCAAAGATACTAGAGACGAAAAACAGATAAAAAAGATGTCGTCCATAGCCAGGGCGCTTCACGGCCAGCTGGTCGGAAAGAAGTTCGGCATATTCCTGGGCGCCGACATACTGCTTTTACTGGGGCTGTCCTTTGGGTGGCTTCTGGGCTCCGCCCTTACGGCGGTGGGAGGCGACAGTGTGATCCGGGGATGGGACAGACTTACCGGTCCGGACATCAGCTGGAAGCTGAGCACACCGGGAGGCGGGCTCAGGAACCTGACTTACGACATCACTTCCGGCGAGGAGGTGCTCCTCCATCAGAACGTGTATCCGGTGCTGGTGGTGATACTCGTGATAGTGGGGGCGGTGGCTGTACTGCAGACACTGGGTGTTTTGTTCTCCTACTATTTCGAGCATAAAAAGATAAAGGAGACCCTTCAGCCCATAAACGAGATCGCCCTCAAAGCCGACGAACTTACCAAATTGTCATTTGACGATGCGAAGTTCCACACCATTGAGAACGCCATCGAGCACATCAGCCCGGAGGAGACCACCGAGCTGTCCCTGGGGGATTCGGATCTTCAGGGAATAGAGGCGGCCATGAACAACATGCTGAAGAGGATGCACAACGCCTACCTTCAGCAGGCCAGATTCGTGAACGATGCCTCCCACGAGCTGAGGACGCCAATTGCTGTGATCCAGGGCTACGCCAATATGCTGGACCGCTGGGGCAAGCAGGATGAGGCCATTCTGGACGAGTCCATAGCAGCCATCAAGACTGAGTCCGACCACATGAACCACCTGGTGGAACAGTTGCTTTTCCTGGCCAGGGGAGATGCGGGCCGGAACACCATGACCTTCGAGGACGTGTGCCTCAACGACATCATCCGGGAGATCTACGAGGAATCCCTGATGATCGATGAGAAGCATGTCTACAGATATGTGGCCAAAGACGAGAACGTGCGGATGTCCGCCGACAGCTCCATGATCAAGCAGGCCATGAGGATCCTGGTGGACAACGCCGCAAAATATACGGATGAGGGCGACGAGATCATCCTTTCCGTGGGTTATCAGGACGAGGAGGATGGAACGAGGAGACCCTACATCCAGGTCCAGGACAGCGGCATGGGCATGGCGGAAGTGGACGTGAAGCACATGTTTGAGAGGTTCTACAGGGCCGACGACACCAGGGCCGTTCAGGGGACCGGCCTGGGGCTGTCCATCGCCAAGTGGATAGTGGACAAACACAAGGGAAGCTTCGTGATCCTGTCCAGGAAAGACATCGGGACCAGGATAAAGATAGTTTTCGAGAATAAATGAGATCAAAAAGCCTCAGGCGGGAGCCTGAGGCTTTTTGAATGGTGCGAGTGGGCCGCAAATGGGGTTTTCGACGAATGCGGTCGGCATTTCTGGCGGGTCATCCGACCGCAAACGGGGTTTTCGACGAATGCGGTCGTCAATTTTGACGGGTCATCCGACCACAAACAGTGTATTTTGCAAATGCGGTCGGAAATTATGTGGGATCATCCGACCGCAACCGGTGTTTTCGGCAAATGTGGTCGGCAATTCTGATGGATCTTCCGACCGCAAACGGCAATTTCGGCAAATGCGGTCGGAAATAATGACGGATCATCCGTCCACAACCGGTATTTTTTGCAAATGCGATCGGCACGCGCCCATAAAAAAACGACCGCATCCGGCAATTTCGGCAAACGCGGTCGAAACTTGCGTGTTCAAGTAATCATTTTCGCTTATCCAGCAGGTAGGACGAGATCAGGGCGGTCAGCGGGATGGCCAGGATCATGCCGATGCTGGAGGCGATGCCGCTTATGACCTCGATGGACACGTAGGCCGAGGAGAACAGCTGATAGAAGCTGAGCCCCAGGGAGTACAGGTAGATGATCAGGGTGAAGCCGCTTCCC
>JAEEGI010007303.1_pt1 | contig 24759 bp, 18 predicted proteins | sample 8958751 | NCBI WGS metagenome assembly JAEEGI01 (sample SAMN16246545, study PRJNA631951) | gut metagenome | biome: gut microbiome; feature: rumen; material: KS-attached | host: Bos | place: Iran: Karaj | collected 2018-10
GGTTTCCAGGACTTCGCGAACGGCCTGTAAGTACTCATTTTCGCCCGGATGCTTAGCTTCCAGAGCGGTCATAATTTCATTGACTTTCATTTGTTTGACTTTAATTAAAGGTTTATTTGTTGTGTTTGAAAGTTTGCTGCTTGTAGAAAGCGTTGCAAAGGTAGTGTTTTTATTTGAACTATTTCCAAATTCTACAAAATATTTTCATTTTCCTTCCTCACCTACCTATATTTTGAGGGTCATTGTCTTCAAATATCACATTACCTTCTTCATAATCAACGATTTTCGTTATCCTTCCATCAGGATTGTAATAGATTTCCCTGCCGTGTTTCAGATTGTTGACGTAAGGCACCTCAAGACATTTGTAGCCCGATTCCGCATAACAAATCTGCTTGCCTGTCCCCATCTTGTACTCCGCCTTTGCTGCCAACTGGCCTTCGGGATAGAAGATGAACCATGAGCCGTCCATCATGCCATCCTTATATTGGCCTTCCTGAAAGACCTGTCCGTTGTCATACCATTTCTTCGACTCACCATTAAGTTTGTCTTCTGAATAGTAATCCTCTGAGGCCAAAATGCCTTTTACGGAATAGGTTCGATAAATGCTGTCGCGTAATCCGTTCTTGTACCAACATTCCACCTCCAGTTCGCCATTCTGACGGAAACGCTGATAGCGACCCTCAAGCGTGTCGTTCCTGTAGAAGGCACGTGTCATTACTTTGCCCTCCTTCGTATACCACACGCTTTCGCCATTCAGCTTGTCACCCTCATAACGCAGTTCCGATTTCAGCTTGCCATTCTCCCAATAGTCTTTTTTCACGCCGTCGTCGCAAGCAGTCAACACCAGCAGCGCTGACAGGAGAAACATAAAGCAGATTTTATTCATCCGATTGGGAGTTCTTGAATGGGTCGACAGGAACTAGCTCGATGTTATCCTTGTCATACTGATAGATGCTCCAATACAGGTTTTCCTTGCCTTCGTTTCCTGCTGCATTCAGATAGTTCTTGTAGTAGAAACGGTAACTGGTATGCAGCATTGAGGCCTGATAGCAATGCAGGCAGTTGATCAAATCGTCGCTACCATACTGCATCAAGGCGTTGAGGAAATAACAACCCACATCGTAACCCTCAAAGGCATATTGCTGCGGCTCGGCGGCATACTTTTGTCGGAAACGTAAAACGAAACGTTTGGCTTCTTGGTTGTTGTAGTCAACGAAGAAGTCGCTAATGTAGATGGCATGCATTTTCAGCAAGTTGTCGACCAACAATTTCTCGTGCTTCTGCCAATCGGGGGCACACACCAAAGTGATGGGGAAACGGTCGGCTGTCTTAGTCAACGTGTTGAGCATCTGTGTGGCAAACACATTGTCATCACCGTATGCAATGATGACATTGTCGCGAACACCCGAAAGCTGCGACTTCACCTTGGCGATTTCACTGTAGGGATAACGCTTTACCGTGTTGGAAAGCACCACTTTATCGGTAGATCCATCTTGGAAGTCGCCAGTGGAATACACCTGGCCTTCCACATCGATGGTCGGCACTAAATGGCTACCCATCTCCAAACGCTCGCTTTCATTGCGGGCAAACTGCAGGAACTCATCGCCTGACACCGTAACCTCATTATTGACCGCATAGTTTAAGTGATGTTCCAATTGGTTCAGGAATACCGTATCGGTGGACTTTTCGCGGCTGACAAGGAACACATTGGCATTGGAATAGTGGTTTTTCACCAGGTTGGAGATGGTCAGTATCATACCAGTATCGCCCGCTTTCGCTTTCACGACATTAGGACTGTCCTCAATCACCGACCTGCGGGTCGACAAGGGATTGACCACAGCGATGCCGTTAGCTTTGGCATATTCCTCGATGACGGCGAACGACTTCCCGAAGAAAGGTCCAACAATCAAATCCCAGTTTTTGTTCTCGATTTGTGACAACGCACTTTCTGCCGACGACACATTTTCGGTCACGTCGATGACTGTCAAATCCAACTTCATCCCTTGTTTTTCCATGGTCTCAGCGGCCATCATGAAGCCTTCGTAAAATTGCAGGAACGACAAGGAACGCGATTTCTTGGACTTAGATGCTTTGTCCTTAGAAATCGGGATGTTGCCGATGTCATACAGATACAAAGGCACCATCAAGGCTACACGATAGCGTTTCGAGGCATTTGCAGAATTAGCGACACAATCGGGGATGTCGCCTGTCTCAAAGTCGAAACTATACTGGATAGGTTCTTGTATGGGTTGAGGCTCAACCGGAACCTCTGGTACCTCAACGACTTCCGTTCCAGTTTGGCCTATCCAATAGAAATCCGTAATCGGTTGGATGGGAATCAGCACGACTTGGTTCACAAACACGTGAGAACCTACAGAGATGTTCTTGGTTCTAAAGCTGTTCTCATCTACTTTCCAGCGTTTCAGCATCGAAGTAACACGCTCATTCCTTTCACAGGTATGCACGAGATAGTCGTTTTCATTGATAATATTGGGAATCACGATGCGAGTACCCGCTTGGGGCTCGTTGGTCAATCCTGGGTTGACAGCCTTGAATTCAGCCAAATCGATGCCAAATTCCTTGGCAATGTCATAAAGGTCCTCGCCACGTTGTACAATTCGAGTTGCACCATCGAATGAGCTCTTGTGATCTGATTTTTGCTCTTCTTGGACAGGCTTCTCTTCCTCTTGAGGTTGCTCCACTTGGGGTTCCGACTCCACAGCATCAGGATTCACTATTTCAGGCTCGGGTTGGGGCTTTGGCTCCGGCTCAGGATTCTCAACAACAGTTTCTTCATCTGACTCCGGTTCCTCAATGATGATTTCGGGTTCGGGTTCAAGTTCGGGCTCTGGTTCTTCAACAACGGTTTCAGGTTCGGGTTCAAGTTCGGGCTCCGGCTCTTCAACAATGGTTTCAGGTTCGGGTTCAAGTTCAGGCTCCGGCTCTTCAACAATGGTTTCAGGTTCGGGTTCAAGTTCGGGCTCCGGCTCTTCAACAACGGTTTCAGGTTCGGGTTCAAGTTCAGGCTCCGGCTCTAGCTCATCAACAGCAATCACAGGTTGTGGTTCAGGTTCAGGCTCCACTTGAACGGGACGAACAGGTATGCCAAGCACGTACCCAACTTTCAATCCATTCTTCACCTCGGGATTCAGTCTTTCAATCTCTTCAACAGAAACGTTATATGCCTTGGACAAGCTGTAGAGTGTTTGTCCTTGTTTGACATGATGCATATAGTATTCCTTGCCACCAATTTGGGTTATTTTGGAGGAACGCTCTATGACCTCTTGCGCCGTCAGATTGCCCGACAGCATCATTCCAAATAGGAAAAAGAGGAGGAAAACCAGTCTATTTTTCATCATCTTACTCATTTACAGTATTATTCCCATTCGATGGTCGCCGGCGGCTTCGACGAAATGTCGTAGCACACCCGGTTGACACCTTTCACCTTATTAATAATATCGTTTGAAACTTTGGCCATAAACTCGTACGGCAGATGCACCCAGTCGGCAGTCATGCCGTCGGTGGAAATCACTGCGCGCAAAGCGATGGTGTATTCATAGCTACGTTCATCGCCCATCACACCAACCGACTTCACAGGCAGCAGAATCGTGCCTGCCTGCCAGATGCTGTCGTACAAGTTGTCGGCCATCTCATTCGGATAGGAAGCACTTGGCAGTTCGCAAGGCCAGTTGCGTAAGCCTTTGATGAAGATATCGTCGGCATCGCGTAAGATGCGGAGCTTTTCTTCGGTCACTTCACCCAAGATGCGGATGCCCAAACTCGGTCCCGGGAAAGGATGGCGGCCTATCAGCTCGCGCTTGATGCCCAAAGCACGACCCACGCGGCGCACTTCGTCCTTGAAAAGCGAACGCAACGGCTCCACAATCTTGAGGTTCATTTTTTCAGGCAAACCACCCACATTGTGGTGCGACTTGATTTTGCAACTCGGTCCATTCACGCTCACGCTTTCGATAACATCGGGATAGATGGTGCCTTGAGCAAGCCAGCGCGCACCTTCAATCTTCTGCGCCTCAGCGTCAAACACATCGATGAACGTGGATCCGATGGCCTTGCGCTTGGCTTCGGGATCGGTAACGCCTTTCAGCTTCTCGAGGAAAAGCTTACCTGAATGTACACCTATCACGTTGAGTCCCATTTCCTTGTAGGAATCCAGAACTTCTTCAAACTCGTTTTTTCGCAGCAACCCGTTATCCACAAAGATACAGGTCAGGTTCTTGCCAATCGCCTTGTTGAGCAACACGGCGGCCACGGTGCTGTCGACACCGCCCGAAAGCCCAAGGATGACTTTGTCGTCGCCCAGCTTCTGTTTCAAGCTCGCCACCGTGTTGTCGATGAACGAGTCAGGGGTCCAGTCGCCCTTGCAGCCACAGATGCCCAGCGCGAAGTTGGCCAGCATCTGCGGGCCTTCCTTGGTGTGGAACACCTCAGGATGGAACTGCACAGCATAGGTCTCTTCACCCTCAATCTTATAGGCAGCATTCTCCACATCATCGGTCGAAGCAATGACGCGCGCGCCTGCAGGCAACTTGGCGATGGTATCGCCATGGCTCATCCACACTTGCGAAGTCTTGCTTACATCCTTGAACAAAGGTGACTTTTCATCTACCACTGTCAGCATGGCTCGGCCGTATTCGCGGGCAATGCTTCCGTTGACCTCGCCACCGAAATGCTGGGAGATGAACTGGGCGCCATAGCAGATGCCCAACAGTGGCATTTTGCCCTTGATGCCTTCAAGGTTGGCGAAAGGAGCCTTTTTGTCGCGAACTGAGAATGGGCTACCGCTGAGGATAACGCCTTTCACGTTTGTGCCAATGGAGGGAATCTTATTAAAAGGATGGATTTCGCAATAGACATTCAGTTCGCGAAGGCGGCGACCGATGAGTTGGGTCACTTGCGAACCAAAGTCAAGGATGAGGATCATTTCCTGCATACAAACAAATTTTGCGCAAAAATAGGCTTTTTTTATGATAAAATCTTATTTTTGCAGAAAATATCAAAACTATAATGACATTACTCAGCTACCTTATTCTGTTAAGCATTGCCATTTTGCCCGTGGCGGGACTGCTCATATTCATCTACTTTCAAGACAAATACCAAAAAGAGCCCATCAAATCTCTGCTCAAGGCTTTTTTCGGAGGTATGTTGGCCGTAGTGATAGATATCGTTTTGGTGACGTCCATCGAGTTTACTATCGGGTTAATTCCCATTTTATCCGATACGGTGTTCTACGACTCATTTCTCACTGCAGCTATTCCTGAGGAGTTATGTAAATTTTTGATTTTCATGATATTTATATGGCGGGATAAGAACTTCGACGAGTACTTTGACGGAATCGTGTATGCCACTTTCATCGGTTTGGGCTTTGCCTGTGTCGAGAATATCGAATATGTGTTCGAGTATGGTTTCGGTACAGGTGTTTCGCGTGCCTTGTTTGCAGTTCCCGGGCACTTCCTCTTCGGCGTGTTGATGGGCTATTTCTTGTCGCTAGCTAAGTTTACACCCGAAAAACGAAAGAAATACATTTTCTTAGGTCTGTTGTTTGCCAGCATTGCCCACGGTCTTTACGATTGGCTGCTCATGTTCGTCGAAAGGCTTTCCAATATGGGCAGTGACTTCGCTTATCTGGTGTCAGGAATCGTTTATCAAGCATTCCTTGGCGGCGACGTGCTGCTTTGGATTTTTGGCATGAAGCTTGTCCGCAAACATCAACGGAACTCACTCCAGCAAGCCGAAGAAAACGTTGAAACCGTCGAAAGCGAATTCAAGCAAATTGACTGGGATGCCGGTAACAAGTATTAATTTCTTATTTTTGCAGCAAATTTAAACTATTTCATTATGGCTCTTAATTGCGGAATCATCGGTCTTTCAAGCACTGGAAAGACTACTATATTCAACTGTATTTCAAACACCAAGGCTGAGATTGGCTTTGCCTCGAAGTCGAATATCGGCATGTGCGAGGTGGTGGATGAACGTCTCAAGCTCATCGATAACATCTCCCACTCGAAGCGCATCGTGCCCGCCACGGTCGAGATCGTCGACCTACCAGGCTTGAGCAAAGGCGGTCAAGGCGTGGGTAACAAACTCCTCGCCGAAGTGCAGACCATGGATGCCCTTATCCACGTGCTACGCTGTTTCGACGACCCCAATATCCCTCACAGCGAAGGTAGCATTGACCCTGTGCGCGACATGGAACTCGTTGATTTCGAGCTTCAAGTACGTGACTTGGATTTGGTCACCCGCAAGTTGGAACGTACTCAGAAAATGCTGAAAAACGGCGAGAAGGATTTTAAGAAAGCCTTTGATGTGCTGACCGTTTACAAAGAAACCTTGGAAAATTTCGGCAATGCCCGCGACGCGAAAGTAGCCGAAGAAGACAAAAAATATGTGCAGGACATCCAACTACTGACCGCCAAGCCCATGATTTACGTCTGCAACGTGGATGACGCTTCCGCCACCACGGGCAACGCCTATTCCGATGCCGTGAAAGCCGCTTTGAAGGAAGGTCAAGATATGCTTATCATTGCTGGCAAATTGGAGGCCGAAATCGCCGAGCTTGATGCCGACGACCGCGCCCTTTTCATGGAAGACGCTGGTTTGACCGAGCCTGGTGTGAACAAGCTTGTGCGTACCGCTTATCACACCTTGAACCTGCATTCCTTTTTCACCACAGGCCCTGATGAGACAAGAGCATGGACCATCCATGTGGGCGACACCGCCCCTATCGCCGCTGGAGCCATCCATAGCGACTTGCAACGTGGCTTTATCCGCGCTGAAGTGATGAGTACCGAGGATTTCCTGCATTATGGATCAGAGGCTGCTGTGAAGGAAGCGGGTAAGTTCCGCGTGGAGGGCAAGACTTATGTTGTGCAGGACGGTGACATTTTGAACATTCGATTTAATGTTTGATAAACTACGGATTTCGCGGATTTGACAGATTTTGGATAAAAAATTTAGGACGCAAGCGTCCAGATTTCACGGATAACAAACGATTATGACCGAAGAGCTTATTTATAGAAACGAAACATACAATATCATTGGGGCAGCAATGAGTGTTCATCGGGAACTAGGTTCGGGGTTTTTAGAGTCCGTGTATCAAGAAGCTTTGGAAATTGAGTTTTCTAGGCGGAACATTCCTTACATTGCTCAACAAAAAATTCAAATACAATATAAGGATGTCTTGCTCAAACAGTATTATATTCCAGATTTCTTTTGCTACGACAAAATTATCGTTGAAATAAAAGCTGCATCGGCAATTCTTCCTGAACACGAGGCTCAAATCATACATTATGTGAAAGCAACTGGAAAAAAGATGGGCTTATTGTTGAATTTTGGCGAAGAGAGTTTATATCACAAACGTTTTCCCAACCTCTCATCCAAACCCATCCGTACCAATCCGCAGCTTTAGCTGCAAAATTACGGCCCAAACTATCCGTTTAATCCGTAAAATCCGTAGTAAAAAAGAAACAAAAAAAATGGAATACGTTGTTTTAGTTGATGAAAACGATAACGAAATTGGCCAAATGGAGAAGCAGGCAGCCCATATTGATCCTCATCTTCATCGGGCTTTCTCTATCTTTTTGTTCAATTCGAAGGGCGAACTGCTGATGCAGCAGCGTGCGCTGTCGAAATACCACTCCCCTGGCCTGTGGACCAACACATGTTGCAGCCATCCCCGTGCCGGCGAGACTTTGGAAGGAGCCACTTCACGCCGTCTGATGGAAGAGATGGGCATGGCCTGCCCGATGCACGAAGTCTACACCTTTATATATAAGGCACCCGTCGGGCAAGGGCTTACAGAGCATGAGTTCGACCATGTCTGGATTGGGCAAAGCGATGACATCCCTTGCATCAACACAGAGGAAGTCGCATCATGGAAATACATGTCGATTGATGCACTTTCAAAAGACCTTGAATTGTACCCCAACCATTATACTGAATGGTTCAAAATCACATTTGAGGAAATGCTGCACCATGCCAAATCAGTGTTCCCTCATTTGAACCAGTAGCAATCTGTTGAAAATGAAATAAAAACCATATTAAAGCCATCTTGAATGGCTTTTTTTCCACACAAATTAATTAGTAAATATATTTACTATAAGTATTTTTACTATTTTTGCCGCGCAAAATAAAATTGAAAACGTTTAATTTTAATCTACTACTATGAAACGCAAATTTCGCATTATCGTTGGAATGCTGCTGTTAGCCATTCCGCTGTGCGTGAACGCACAAGTGAAAATCAAAAAACCCGGCCAAGACTCCAATGAAGCAAAAGAAGAGAGAACCGAGCAGGAAAGGCCTGAAAAGCCCAAGGACGGATTCGGGATGCCCAAAATCTCCGGTTTCGTGCAAGGCCTGTATCAAGCTAACTTGAACGACAAAGGCGAGCTTGGCGACAACACCTTCCGTATGCGCCGTGTGCGTCTGTCGGTCGACGGCAAGCTGTCGAAGACGGTGAGTTACAAAATCCAAGGCGACTTCGTCCGCGGTCCCATGCTGGTTGACGGTTTCGTGAAGTACAAACCCTGCAATGAGTTTGCCATCCAGGTCGGTCAGTTCAAGACCCCGTTCACATTGGAAAGCCCCATCAACCCCGTCAACCTTGAAATCTTCGACTACGGCGAGATCATCCAACAGTTTGTTGGCTACAGCGACATCTGTGGCATCAAGGCCATCGGTCGTGACATCGGTGTGATGGCCACAGGTGGCTTCATTCCCATGATGAATGAGGACAAAATCGACTATAACATTATTGACTACGCTGTTGGTGTGTTCAACGGAAATGGCGTGAATACTACCGACAACAACAAGCGCAAGGACATTGTGGGTCGCTTGGAAGTGCATCCGGGTATGAAAGCCTTGACGCTGAGCGGTTCCTATTACCGCGGCCAATACAAGACCACAGATGACCAGGGCGCCCGTAACCGCTGGAGCGCTGGTGCACAATACAATGACGGTAAGCTGGTGGTTCGTGGTGAGTACATCGACGGCACCACTGGTTACTACAATGACATCGTCGACCCCGAAGGCAACCCCATCGAGCAATACAGATTCAGTAACGGTTACTATGGCGTACTTGGATACAATTTCCAAGCTGGCGAACAGAAAATCATGCCCGTGCTCCGTTACGAACACTTTGCTCCTGGCGACAAGAATGGTGTCGTTTTTGGCGAGACCAACTACTACACTGCTGGCATCAACTACTGGCCGCTGAAGTCGGTGAACTTCAAGCTCGACTACTCGCTGATTCAGCACATATTGGACGAAAAGACCAATTCACACCGTGTGGTTGGCATTTTGAGTTATAAGTTCTAATTTGACTATGGGACTGCGAGTCTACAGGACTTAGGGTCTCGAAGTCTCACGTCCCGAAGTCTCGAAGTCAAAAACAGAAATATATCATGTCAAACGAAAATAAAATCTCCAACCTCTGGAAAAAGGAAGACTGGCTGGCCGTTTGGATTGGCTTCATCGTCATTGCCATCGGCTGCATCGCTGTCCTTACCCAAAGCTTCGATTTCTCCGCCGCCAAGTTCAGCACTTGGCACTGGTGGGAGAACGTAGACGAAAAGAAATCATTGGCCGCCCAATTCACTGGCGAATTCTGGATCAAGTTGCTCCGCACCTTCCTGGTGCTGGGCATCCTCTTCGCTATCGGCATCAAATTACAAGGCGAGAAAATCGGCAAGTTCATCCCTGCCTTCATCGTGCTATTCCTCATCTGCATCGTGGTGCGTTTGGTGAGTGCAGAGTTCACCCTGAACCGTTACCTCGAGTGGGCTTTCTGGGCCTTGCTCATCGGTTTACTCATTTCGAACACCGTCGGCACGCCCGAATGGTTGAAGCCTGCCATCCGCACGGAGTTCTACATCAAGACCGGTCTGGTCATCATGGGCTTCTCGGTGCTGTTCAGCAACATCGCCAAGTTCGGCCTCTACGGCCTCGGCATCGCATGGATTGTGACACCTATCGTCATCATCTTCATGTGGTGGTTGGGCACCAAGGTGCTAAAGATTGACAACAAGCCTTTGGTCATCACATTGGCTTCGGCCACCTCGGTGTGCGGTACCAGTGCCGCCATTGCTACGGGTGCTGCCTCCAAGGCCAAGAAAGAAGACCTCTCGCTGGCCATCAGCATCTCCATCATCTTCACCATCCTGATGATGGTGTTTGAACCTATGATCATCCGTGCCTGCGGCATGAACCAACTCATGGGTGGTGCCCTCATCGGCGGTACCGTCGACTCGACGGGTGCTGTGGTCTTAGCCGGTAACGCCCTCGGCGAGGAAGCCGAACAGGCCGCCGTGCTCGTGAAGTCCATCCAGAATATCCTCATTGGCTTCATCGCCTTCTTCGTGGCCATCTTCTTCGCCACCAAGGTCGACAAAGACCCGAACCAAAAGGTCGGTGCCGGCGAGATCTGGAATCGCTTCCCGAAGTTCATCATCGGCTTCTTCGTGGCTTCGTTGGTCGCTTCCTTCATCATCCTTCCGCTTACTGATGGCGCCACCGTTAGCACCATCAACAAGGGTGTCCTCGACCAATACAAGAATTGGGCTTTCGTGCTGGCCTTCACCAGCATTGGTCTCGACACCAACTTCAAGAGCCTCTTCAAGCAGATGCAAGGCGGCAAGGTGCTCTGGCTCTACATCGTGGGTCAGGTGTTCAACATCCTCCTCACCCTGTTTGCCGTGTGGTTCCTTCTCTCAGGCAAAATCTTTGAGATTCCGAACCTCGACATGTTCAAATGATGACCCAAAACCACAAAATATTCAAAGTGATTACCATCGTAGTGGTGGTAATCACTTTGTTTTTGGCTGGCTGGATCATGGCCAATCAGCTCGGCCTTGTCGAAGGCTACGACTTCGGCGCGGGTGCCTATTACTATGCTGACATCCCCACGGAGCAATACAACGAAATCGACAAGGAAGGTGCCTATCAGACCTCCGTGCCGAAATGGATCTTCTACGTCCTCTTTTTCGCCTGGGGCTATTTGATGTGGCGGCTTTGGGTGTGGATTGAGACGCGGGGAAAGAAATAGACCTCCTACCCCTTCTTTTATTGATTGGCAATCTCCTCAGCAATCAATTCAGCTTGTTTTAGTACGGTTTCCGTAGCCAGTTGCTGCATATCGGGCGGATAACCGTATTTGCGCAAAAGCCGTTTCACTGCCACTTTCATCTTTGCCCGAACATTCTCCTTGATGGTCCAGTCAATGGATGAATTTTTGCGGATGGTTTCGGTCAATACCACCGCCAACTCTCGGAGTTTGTCCTTCCCCATCAGCTCTTTCGCGCTTTCGTTGTCGGCAACGGCGGAATAGAAAGCATATTCGTAGGTGGTCAAGCCCATGTCATCAGCCTCTTTGTCTTTCTCCACAATGGTTTTGCTGAGTTTAATCAACTCATCAATAACTTCGGCCGCGGTGATAATCTTGTTGTGATAACGCGTGATGGAGCCGTCAAGCATCTCCATCAGCGTGCGCCCTTCCACCACATTGAACTTGGAGCGTGCCTTGATTTCGCCTTCCAACAGCTTTCGCAAGACTTCCAAAGCGATGTTCTTATGCTCCATACCTTTCAATTCCATCAGGAACTCTTCTGAAAGAATGGAAATATCAGGCTTCTTGATACCAGCCGCATCAAATAAATCGATGACTTTTTCTGAAATCAATGCCTTGTCAATGACTTGGCGGATAGTGGTTTCTATCTCCTCATCTGTTTTGCCCGTGTTGGTTTGGTCGAATTTGCAAAGGCGGGCTTTCACCGCTTGGAAGAACGCCACTTCGTCCTTCACATCCATGGCGGCATCCTGCGGGATGGCCAAGGCGAAGGCTTTACCCAAGGCGGTTACCTCGTTCACGAAACGCTTCTTGCCGTCGTCCAAACCCAAAATGAAGTCTTCGGCTTTCAGAATCCAGGAGAGTTTTCCAGCAGTATCGGCAGTGAAATATTGCTTATAATCAAAGCCATAGAACATCTGCTCCACCACTTCCAGTTTCTCCTGCATCAAGGCCACTGCTTGATCTTGCTGCTGTGTGGGGTCGCCCTTGCCACCCGAATCGGAATAGAACGACAAGGCCTTTTTCAAATCGGCAGCGATGCCCAAATAATCGACCACCAGACCGCCCGGCTTGTCCTTATAGACACGGTTCACGCGGGCGATGGCCTGCATCAAGTTGTGGCCTTGCATCGGCTTGTCGATGTAAAGCGTATGCAGACAAGGCACGTCAAAGCCTGTGAGCCACATATCGCGAACGATGACGAGCTTCAGCTCATCGTCGGGGTCTTTCATCCTCTCTGCCAAGGCACGACGCTGCTCCTTGGTAGTGTGATGTTTGGCGATTTTCGCGCCATCGGATGCTGAAGAAGTCATCACCACCTTCACGGCACCTTTGGCCAGGTCGTCGGAATGCCACTCGGGACGCAGTTTGATGATTTCATCGTACAACTCGGCAGCAATGCGGCGGCTCATCGCCACTACCATCGCCTTGCCTTCAAACACTTTCTGTCGCTCCTCGAAATGCGTGACAATATCTTTGGCAATATTTCTCAAACGATTGGGACTGCCAATCAGCGCTTCCAACTGTGTCCATTTCGCCTTGGCTTTTTGGACATCGTTCATGTCCTCGGTTTCCAACTCCTTGTCAAGGTCTTCCACCAATTGACGGCCTTCATCACTGAGTTCCACTTTAGCCAAACGGCTTTCGTAGTAAATACGGACGGTGGCGCCATCCTCCACCGCCTGGGCAATGTCGTAAACGTCAATGTAGTTACCGAAAACCGCCGGCGTATTCTTGTCCTCTTTCTCGATGGGTGTTCCTGTGAAACCGAGATAAGTGGCATTGGGCAGCGCATCACGTAAGTATTTGGCGAAACCGTATTTGATTTCCGAGCCAATCACTTCATCTGCCTCGTTGCGCACGTCCACTGTCTTGGCCTTGAAGCCGTATTGGGTCCGATGCGCCTCGTCGGCCATCACGATGACGTTGCTACGGTCGGTAAGCGTGTCGTAAACATTGCCCGACTCGGGTTGGAACTTCTGAATAGTGGTGAAGATAACACCGCCCGACTGTACCGACAAGAGTTTCTTCAAGTGCTCACGACTTTCGGCCTGGACGGGTGTCTGCCTCAAGAGTTGCTTTGCGCCCGTGAAGGTGTCGAAAAGCTGGTCGTCCAAGTCATTACGGTCGGTGATGACAACGATGGTCGGGTTGTTGAGCCGCTGCACGATTTTGCCCGTATAAAACACCATAGTGAGCGACTTGCCACTACCCTGTGTGTGCCACACCACTCCAGCACGATGGTCGCCAGGCTGTTGCTCTTTCACCGTCTTGAAACCATAATTGGCAGGCGATTCCGCGAACATACTATTAGCATTGATGCCTGTGGCTCGTAAAGTCGATTCCACCGCCTTGTTGACAGCGTAGTATTGGTGATAGGCGGCAATCTTCTTCACCGTCTTGATGGTGGTGAGACCTGTCTTTAGGTCCTCTTGTTTCTGTTTCTCAAACACCGTAAACGATTGAATCAAGTCAAGCAGAGTGTCCTTACGCAACATGCCATTGACCAGCACTTCCAACTCGCTCACCAGATTCGAAGCGATATTCTCGCCATCCTCGCTCTTCCATGCCGTGAATCGGCTGAAGCCTGCCGAAAGCGAGCCTGCCCGTGCCTCTAGGCCATCGGAAATAATAACCAACGCATTGTAGGTGAACAGCGACGGAATCTGTTGCTTGTAGGTTTCAATCTGCCGATAGGCACTATGCAGGGTGGCATTCTCGTCGGCAGCGTTTTTCAGTTCAAAGATGACCAAGGGCAGACCGTTCACAAAGAGCAGCACATCGGGGCGGCGGTTGTGGCCGTTTTCGATGATGGTGAACTGATTGACCAGTGTAAACTCGTTGTTCCACGGGTCGTTGAAGTCGATGAGCCACACCCTTTCGCCACGTTCCACGCCGTCTTTGAACACCGATACCGGGACGCCTTCAGTCAGCAAGCGGTGGAATTCCTCGTTGTTGGCCAGCACATCGGGCGAGCTGATACGCAGTACGGTTTTCACCGCCTCGTCCTGCACGGAATAAGGCAACGACGGATTGAGCCGTTTCACCGCCTTTTCCAATTTGTCGCGAAGCACCACTTCATCAAAACTGGCACGCATGGGAGTCTCGCCATCAGGGGCGATGTCGGGGCCATAGAGGTACTGATAGCCTTTGGCTTTCAGCTGGTCTATGAGCATCTGCTCTATGTCGGATTCGTGGAGGATTGCCATAGCCTTATTGTTCTAATAACCAGTCTAACACATTCTGTATCTTGATGCCATTATGATAGGCCACTGGAGCCACATCCAAACTCAGAATGGTCTTCGGGTAATTATCCTTAACCATTTTGAGTGGATGCAATTCCCGTTCAAGCGTCGCCTCGTCACGAACCGTTGCCGCCACCTGAAAATAGGCCACCTCCTGCATGTTTACGGCCACAAAATCGATCTCAAACGCATCCGTCTTTCCGATATACACGTTAGGGTAACGTCGCAATAATTCCAGATACACCACATTCTCCAAAATGCGTCCGAAATCCGCGTTCGCGCTTCCCAACAGCGTGTTACGCAGTGCCACATCCACCAAATAGTACTTCTCCATTGTCTTAAGCAACTGTCGGCCTTTTATGTTGTATCTTTTAGCAGGATAAAGGATGAAGCTCTGGCAGAGTGCCGAAAGGTATTTCTCGATGGTTTTCACATCCACCTTCCTCCCCGATGATGTCAAAGTGTCAGCAATTTTCTTGACGGACAAGGTATTTCCAATATTGTCGGCCATGAATGCCATCACATTTTCGAGCATCATCGCGTCGCCGATGCTATGGCGGTGCATCACATCCTTAAGCACGATGGTGCTATAAATGCCTCTCAGGTAATCGTTGGTCATCTGCACCTCTCTATCAAACGCCATAGCGTAAGGGAAGGACGAGAAAGTGATATAGTCAGCGTATTTTCTTTCCAAGTCATTGGTGTTGCCCGTTGCATTGACATATTCCTTGAAAGAAAGCGGCAGAAGTTGTAGTTCCACATACCTACCAGAGAGCAGCGTGGCGATCTCACTTGAGAGCAGGTAGGCATTTGATCCCGTGATATACAAATCGACATTCTCTTTCACAAAGAGCGCGTCCACCACATCGGCATAGTTGTCCACATGCTGGATCTCATCAAGGAAAACGTAATTGGGCACGCCTTCAACGAGACGGGCGACAATATGCTGATACAAGGTTTTGGCATTCCGAAGTTCCACGAAATCATAATCCTCGAAATTGATACTGATGATTTGCTTTTCGCTTACTCCTGATTGCAGCAGCTCCTTTTGGAAAAGCTGCATCAGCGTACTTTTGCCACAACGCCGCACTCCGGTAATCACCTTTATGATTGCCTTTTCGCGCAGTGCCCTGAGCTTCGCCAAATACTGTTCTCGTTGAATAAGTTTCATCTACCAAATCTTATTTATCTGCGGCAAAGATATACAATTTTTGGAATAAAATCCAAAAACTTATGTGTTTTTTCAATTTTTTGGAATAAAATCCATTGTTTTTGCATATACAATAGAAACAAGCATCTGCTCAATATTGGATTCCGTCAATTATTCTGTAAATCAGTTTTTATAGTTCCATCAATATTTACATCAAATCGCTGTAACTTAAGCGCAGAATCTATCACAAAATCAAGACAAAATTGAGCGTTCTTTTGACTACATATCCTCTTATCACGTTCTTCATCAACAAAGACTTGATATCTATTATTTCCATTATTAGAAGGCCACATCTGAATGTATGGAGAAAGCAATTTAAATTTCCGAAAATGAATATAATCAATTCCCAATCCTATAATATTCAATCTTTCTTCTAACAGCGGTATTGATTTGGCAACATTATCTACAAAATTATCTAAATTGCGTCCCAATCCTAGTTGTAAATGAAAACTTGATAAAAACGAAAAATCACATGACTTACCAAAAATAGATTCAAAATCTATCGTGTTCTCTTTTTCATAACTCCACAAAAGTTCCTTAAATGCAATTTGTGAATTTGAAATTGATTCCTTGAAATTATTAGCAGAGAAGTCTGACAAAGCTTTCTCCATATACTCTCTAACACTTTTGTATTTTATCAAAGATATAAGCGAGATATCACTAAACTGAACTCCAAAAAACACAGGTGTATTTAAGTCAAAAAAGTCCGTCACATTAGCTCTTGAAATTTCAATGTCAAGCTTTGATGGAAGTGTGCCATAATGCTTTAGATTAATCCTTTTGCTATTTAGGCTAGTCATAGTTACGCTACATTGTAATTCTGGTAACTTTGTAAAATAATCACCAAAATTTACATCTCTATTAATCTTAATATTTCTCTGTTCTGCACATAACTTCATAAACATTTCAACACTATCATGAAATGATAATATCGAAAAACCATTCATTGGTTCTACTTCATAAGATTGATTCAATCCATGAAGATACAATTGCTTTATTACGGCAAGACGCCTTGTTGTTAGTTCATCCATATTTGTCTATAAAGCTATTTCGTTCGACATTAATTTCGGCAGCAACCCGTCGCGGGTCTGAATGAGGGTTTGGATTTGCTTGTTGTTATTTTTTTCTTTTTCTATCACCTCCACCATTATTGAATCATATTTATTCAATAAATTAATTGGAGGTAACACTATTGGCATCCGTAATAAATGGGGCACTTTTATGCTGGGTTGAACAGAACCAATATCTAATCCTTTTAAATCATCTTTATTTAACAGCAAATACTGATACAAATAAAATGGCGAAATTTTACTAGCATGAAGTGCGATAACATTTTGAGCAATAACACCTTTATCTTCTAAACACATTGCTAACTCACCTATACTACCAACAGTAGAAACAAGGATGTCATTCTTTTGAAAATGTCCCCTAAACCAGTAATCTCTGACTTCTTTTGTTACATATTTTCTAACAGCATCATAATTTACATATCGTTCATTCCCAGTCAATGCATTCACTTCTATTATAGGATACTCAGTAACATTGTTAATATATGGTGGGGTTTTACCTCTATTGTCGACCACATCAACATAATCCCCCAACTTTCCTTCCTCCCACTCCTCCTTAGCCTCCACCACAAACCACTGCCTGAAGAGCGTCTCCGCCATCTGCTCCAAGGTGGCGTTCTCGCGGTGCAGAAGGTCTATCTTGTCGTCAAGGGAAGAGAGAATGGCGGATATGCGGCGTTGGGTGTCTATAGGTGGCAAAGGAACAACCACATTACTTAATATCGTGGTGTTAATAGAAGGCATCGTAGCACCTACGGCTATTCTTCTAATTGTTTCTTTAAAATCTTCCAGACCAAAATAATAAGAGAGAAATTTTGCATCCGCTTTTTGAGAAGGTCTAACCCTCAAGCAACGACCAGAAAACATCCATCCATCTTCTTTCGCACTTACGTATGCACGCCTATCAACCGAACCGACTCTGCTGAAAACTATATCTCCTTCTGACAATACGTATTTTCTCAATCTATTTTTATCTTCGTCTCCTACTAAAGGTAAATTATTGTGAATAATTCTATTGTCGCCCAAATGTTCAACAGTAATGATTGGCGTACCTTCATTTTGATAGTCACTCATGTGTAGTTGACTACCAAATGGCCCAGTTTGCACATCTGCAATCTCTCCCAACTTATATTCTTTCCACTCACTCATAAGGCATTCATTTTAGGTTTTCCTCAATCAGCCTTTGCAATTCTTCCTTGCTCGGCAGGTAGGTCTGGTATTTGCTGGCGAAGATTTGGTTGTTGTCTTCAGGCAAGGTGATTTCCACCATCGCATCGCTTTTGTCGGTGCAGAGCAGGATGCCTATGGTAGGATTCTCGTCCTCGGTCTTCACAAAGCGGTCGTAATAGTTCACATACATCTGCATCTGCCCCAAATCCTGGTGCTTCAGCGTGCCGCGCTTCAAATCTATCAGCACAAAAGCCCTGAGCAGACGGTTGTAGAACACCAAATCGACACGGAAATGCTGCTCATCGAAGGTGAAACGCACCTGCCGTCCCACAAAGGTGAAGCCTTTGCCCAACTCCAATAGGAAAGTCTGCAAATGGTCAATCAAACGCTGCTCCAACTCGCTCTCGCTGTATTGCGGCAGTTCGGGCAGGCCGATAAACTCCAACACATACGGGTCTTTTATCATATCCTCGGGCTTCTCGACAATTTGTCCCTTTTGTGCCAAAGCCTTCACCCCTGCTTTGTCACGGCTCAATGCCAACCGCTCATATAGCGAACTGTCGAATTGCCGCTGCAACTCGCGCAGGCTCCAGTTGTTTTCGGTGGCCTCAATCTCATAGAAACGCCGCTCGTCGGGGTTCTCAATGCGCATCAGTTTAAGATAGTGCGACCAACTGAGGGTGAAGTGCAATTCCGCAGACGGTGTCTGAGGAATTTGAGAATTCCGCAAAGGTGTTGCGGAATTTGTATTCTCAAGAGAATTTGATGATACTATCTGCAAATTCTTAGAATTCCGCAAAGGTGTTGCGGAATTTGAATAAATCAAATAGAACTTCCTCATTCTCTCAAGATTATCAACAGAATAACCCTTTCCAAATTGAGCGATTAAATACATAGAAACATTTTTCAACGTTTCTTTTCCATAACTCGCATAGGTTGTTCCTTTCTGCTCGTCCTCCACAATCATCCTACCTATCTCAAAATAGGTATAAACCATCGCCGTGTTGACTGCGGCCACGGTGCGTTTTCTTGCCTCTGTAATCAGCCGTTCTATGCGTTCGGCCAAATCGGTTTTCATTATCTCGCTCATACCTTATTCAATTTTTATCTTCCCCAAATTCTCCATAATTATCTTGTTCAGCCGCTCCTCCTCTTTCAGTTGCTCCTCAAACTCGGCTTTCAAGGCGGTGAAACGCTCGGTGAAGTTGAAGTCGTCCTCCTCTTCGGGCAATCCCACATAGCGGCCGGGAGTGAGTACATAGTCCAATTCGGCCACACGACTCACGGGCACTGAGGCGCAGAAGCCTGCAACATCTTGATAATCGAATGATTCATCGCGCCACAAGTGATAGGTACGGGCAATCTCTTGAATATCGTCTTCCGAGAGTTCGCGTGTGCGGCGGTTGATGAGGTGCCCTTTGTTACGCGCATCAATGAAAAGGATTTCACCAGGACGCTTAGTTCTGTTACGGGTCACGAACCACAAGCAAGCGGGAATCTGCGTATTCAGGAACAACTTGGCAGGGAGGTTCACAATGCAGGCAATTAAGCCTTTGTCGATTAAAGCCTTGCGGATTTCGCCCTCGCCGCCTGTCTTTGAGGTCAGCGAGCCTTTGGCCAGCACAAAGCCTGCTTGTCCGCTTGGGGCAAGGTGATAGATAAAGTGCTGAATCCACGCGAAGTTGGCGTTTCCTGCAGGTGGCACTCCGTACTGCCAGCGGGCATCGCTGCGCAGTTGGTCGCCACTCCAGTCGCTGTCGTTAAACGGTGGGTTGGCCATCACGAAGTCGGCTTTCACGTCGCGGTGGGCATCGTTGAGGAATGAGCCCTCGGTGTTCCACTTCACCTGCGAAGCGTCAATGCCACGGATGGCTAGGTTCATCTTGCACAGGCGCCAGGTGGTCTGGTTACTCTCCTGTCCATAAACGGAAATGTTCTCTATCCTTCCCTGATGCTCCTTCACAAACTTCTCGCTTTGCACGAACATACCACCCGAACCACAGCAAGGATCAAGCACACGGCCTTTGTACGGCTCCAGCATATTCACGAGCAGTTCCACGACACTTCGTGGCGTATAGAATTGTCCGCCCTTCTTGCCTTCGGCCAAAGCGAACTCGCCGAGGAAATACTCGAAGACGTGACCGAGCAGGTCGGCGCTTTTGGTGCTGGTGTTCTGCAAGGTGGAGTTGCCAATCAGGTCAATCAGTTCGCCCAATGAGGTCGGGTCGAGGTTGGGACGGGCAAACACCTTGGGAAGCACACCTTTCAGCGACTTGTTCTCGCGCTCGATGACATCCATCGCATCATCAATGTATTTCCCGATTTGCGGATTCTTTGCCATCGAAACCAAATAGGACCAACGCGCATTGGCCGGGACATAGAACACGTTCTCGGCAGCATATTCCTCTCGGTCTTCGGGATCGGCGCCATCGGCCTGTTGCTTCACCAATTCATCATACAACTGCTCAAACGATACCGAGATATATCTCAAAAAGATGAGGCCAAGCACAACGTGCTTATATTCAGCCGCATCAATATTCTTGCGCAATTTGTCGGCGGCCTTCCAAAGCTGTTTTTCCAAAGGCTCCTCGACGGTTTCTTTCTTATTTGCCATATCATCACCTATTTATATATAGATTTGCAAAGATAAACATTTTTGACGGATTACCAAATCATTTTTTCTTTGTAACTTTGCCACAATAGAAAACAATGGAATTCCATGCAAACCACTGATATTCAAAACATATTAGCTGAACTAACCCGTTCCATCGGGGAAACGCCTAAGGATATTCTGCCCATCGCAGAATCAGGCTCGGCGAGGAAGTATTTCCGTATCATCACCGACAACAAGAGCTTGATTGGCACTTATAGTAATAATGTGGAAGAAAACGAGGCCTTCCTCACTTTCAGTAAGCATTTTCATGACTTGGGGCTGAATGTGCCGGAAGTTTTTGCCGTAAACGAAGAGAGAACCTGCTATTTGCAAAGCGATTTTGGGGATGACAATTTGTTTGCTCATGTTCAGAAGGCATTGATGGCTAACAATGTGTCGGCCCTTCGACAGGCTCAGGGACCTTTAGACAGCGGCCCTTCGACTCCTTCGACCCTTCGACGGGCTCAGGGCTCAGGAACCGAGGGCTCAGGGACCTTAGCTTCATATAGCGAAAATGTCATCGAACTATACAAAAAAGCATTAAGCCACTTAGTGAAGTTGCAAGTGCTTGGGCACCAAGGATTGGACTACTCGAAGGCATATCCTACCGAGCGTTTCGACCGTCAAGCTATCATTGATGATTTGAACTACTTCAAGTACTACTTTGTCAAGCCGCACGAGGAAATCGACTTCAACGAGACGCGCTTGGGCAAGGACTTCGAAGCCTTCGCCGACTTCGTCTGCCAAGCGCCCTGCGAATTCTTCATGTACCGCGATTTCCAATCACGCAACATCATGGTCAAGGACGGTGAGCTATACTTTATCGACTTCCAAGGTGGTCGTAAAGGCCCGCTGAATTATGATGTGGTCTCGCTCCTCTACCAGGTGAAGGCTCAGATCCCGCAAGCCATCCGCGACGAACTGGTCAACTATTACAAGGCAGAGTTGTCACAATACATGAGTCCGGAAGCCGTCAAATTCGACACCTATCAGCCCTATTTCGTATACCTGCGCCTGATGCAGGTGCTAGGCGCCTACGGCTTCAGAGGCCTCATCCAAAAGAAATCACACTTCATCGAGAGCATCCCTTACGCTTTGCATGAAATCAAAGCTTTGTCGAAAACCACTCCCCTGACGGCTTACCCCGAACTGCAAAATGTCATCAACCAACTCAACAAGTTGGACGCGAAATATGCTGCGCTTATCGCTCCGCCTGCGGGCAAACTCACCGTCACAATCAACAGCTTTTCGTTCAAGAAAGGCTATCCGGCAGACTTCAGCGGCAACGGTGGGGGCTACGTCTTCGACTGCCGCGCCCTGCCCAACCCGGGCCGAGAGCCACAATTCAAGACCAAGACCGGTCGCGACTGGGAGGTCATCGACTACCTCATGGCCAAGCCACCCGTCCACGTCTTCCTCGACCATGTGAAAAGCATCGTCGGGCAGAGTGTCGACAACTACCGCGAGCGGCATTTCAGCAACCTGATGGTCTCGTTCGGTTGCACGGGCGGTCAACACCGCTCCGTCTTCTTTGCCCAAACGATTTATGATTGGCTGAAGGCCACCTACCCAGACATCCACTTGAAACTCAATCACATCGAACGCAAAATCACGGAGGAGCACAACGCATGACACACGACACCACCGCCATGATATTGGCTGCCGGCTTAGGTACCCGCCTCAAAGAGCTGACCCAAGACAAACCCAAGGCCATGGTCCCTCTTAACGGCAAGCCCTTGCTGCAGCATTGCATCGAAAACCTGATTGCCAATGGATTCCATCACATTGTCATCAATGTGCATCATTTTGGCGAACAAATCATTGACTTCATTAACCAACATCAGTTTGACGCTGTCATACAGATTTCCGATGAGCGCGACCTGCTGATGGACACGGGCGGCGGCATCGTAAAAGCCACTCCCCTGTTCAAAGACTCAAAAGCCGTGTTGGTGCATAATGTTGACATCATCAGCGATGTGAACCTTCGAGATATGAGCCAACAATTCCTTGATTCTAAGGATGACGCTTGGTTGCTGACGCAAGACAGGGAGACGAATAGGAAGTTGTTGTTTGATGCTGAGAACCAGCTTGTTGGGTGGATGAATAAGTCGGAAGAGAAATTCAAATGGGTCCATAACGAGTCGGCCATTCGATGCTTCGACTTTGCTCAGCAACCTCGGGCTCAGGGACCTTCGCTTAAAGAAATGGCCTTCAGCGGGCTGCATTTTTTCAGGAGCGATTTGTTTGCTAAGTTTGAGGTTAAGCCTCAGAGTGTCATTGATTTATACCTCGATTTGGCCAAAACCAACCGTATCATTTCCAAACCTATCCAACCCGATTATTGGTTCGATTTGGGCAAACCCGAACAACTGCAAGCCGCCGAAAACTACCTTAACAACCTAGTAAAATGAGCCACGACACCTTCATTTCCAAGCTAGCCCAGCACATCCAAAGCCGTTACGACCTCAAAAAGCAAGAACTGACCGTAGTATTCCCCAACAAAAGGGCGGCTTTCTATTTGCGCAATGCTTTCAAAACAAGCTGTGACCAAACCATCTGGCTGCCACAGATGATTTCTATAGAAGAAGCCATCACCCAATGGAGCGGCATCGCCTTAGCCGATACTATCGACTTGTTGTTTGAACTCATTGACATCGATGCGAGACTGCATGTGGAGCAAGACAGCGACCTAAGCGTTTTTGGAGGCCAAGCGGCACAAATGGCCAAGGACTTCGATGAAATCGACCAATATGGCATCAATGCAAAGAAGGTGTTTGAGTTTGTAGCAGACGACAAAGAACTGCAAGTTTGGAATGTGAACGGTGAAAGCCGCACCCAAAAGGAAAAAGAGTACTTGGATTTTTTCAAGACGCTTCAACTGTACTATTTCCAACTCCGCGAGCGTTTGACACGACAAAGGAAAGGCTACTACGGCATGATCACCAGGCATTTGGCAGAATTGCCTGAATCTGAGTTATTGGAAAAAATTGGGGAAAGAAGCATCCTCTTCGCCGGCTTCAATGCCTTGAGCACCACCGAGGAACGCATCATCAACACGCTCATTAGAAACGGTAAGGCTGAGATCCTGTTCGATTACGATGCCTATTATGTCGATGACGAAAACAATGAGGCAGGTCTTTTTGCAAGGAAGTACAAAAAGGTTCATCCACAATGGATTGAGAACGGCATCTCCCAAGCACTGACCACCGAGTCAAAAACCATACACATCATCAATGCCAGTGGCAACGCCATGCAGGCCAAGGCACTTCAAGCCAAACTTCAAGAAATCCATGATGAAAAGCAAGGCGAATCCAAAGAGAAACAGGATGAGAAGCAAGCCGTCATCCTTGCTGACGAGAACTTGCTGATTCCTGTCTTGAACAGTATTCCAAGCACTTTCTCAGGCTTCAAAGTCTCAATGGGCTATCCAACAACAAAAACACCTGTCAACCAGCTTGTTAAGGAATGTTTTACTCTGTATCGACACAAAAGAATCTCTCGAAAAATCAACGACAACGGGACAGAGCGTGTGGCAGAAGGTTGGTACATTTGGCCCGTCCTTCACTTGATGGATCTTGAAATCGTCAAAATCGTCTTCTCCAGAAACGAGCTTGAAGCCTTTAGCCATTGGAAGCAAAATGCGGTGAAGAATGGCAAATTCATCTTTGAGGACAGCGACCTGGAGTCATTCCAACAGATGCCCAACATTCAGGCGTTTCTGAAGGTTATCCTGAACAAGAAAGACGAATCATCGCCAGCCATAATCTTGGAAGACCTCAACCAAGTGCTGGTCTTCATCTCACATTTGTTCCAATCAAAACCAGAGCAAGAAAGGAATCAATTCCTCCTCAACCAAGTCAGCGAAATCGGAAAAATCATTAGTCGGTTGCAAAAAGTCATCGGGCAAAACGCCCAATATGTCAAAGACGCGCACAGCCTTGAGTCTTTGTATCGGGTGCTGTCGTCAGCAGCGAGTCTGAAGCTGAACAGCAGTGAGACTGATGGACTACAAATCATGGGCTTGCTCGAAACCCGCAACCTTGACTTTGAGCGGCTGCACCTGCTCAGCGTCAACGAGGGCATTTTGCCGCCCGACAAGTCACGAGGCAGTTTCATCCCTCAATTCATTCGCCATGCTTGTGGGCTGCCTGACTACGCAGACAGTCAAGCCGTAGTCGCCTACAATTTTTATCGCCTGCTTCAAAACGGAAAAGACATTTATTTGTATTATAACAATTTAGGCGACACATCTGGCGGCGAGGCCAGCCGATTCATCCTGCAAATCAAGCACGAGCTGGCCAAAAACGCCAACATCAAAGTCGAGGAAGAATCGT